>Ga0209083_1000028_pt1 | contig 230471 bp, 181 predicted proteins | sample AM7aDNAmetaG_FD_184132 | JGI IMG/M metagenome (GOLD analysis project Ga0209083, IMG submission 184132) | Freshwater microbial communities from Finland to study Microbial Dark Matter (Phase II) - AM7a DNA metaG (SPAdes) (version 3) | ecosystem: Environmental > Aquatic > Freshwater > Lake ...
TACTACGTTCCCCCTCCCCCATGTCACACTTTGTCACAGATTGTCACACATTATTTCGCGGCAGCCGTTTCTGGTTCATCCTTCATCCTTGGCATGCTCCCCGCGTTCCCGTGTCTCCGTGTCTCCCCCTCTCGCCCTCCCGCTCTCCCGCCCTCGTTCCTGGTTTCCGCAATCCGCAATCCGCTCTCCGCTATTGGCGCATGCTACACTTTGCTACACCCGTGCTACACCCTACCAGGCAGCCCGAACTGCTCTAAGTCCCATCGCCGCCTGTACTTAGCGCAACGCGCCCCGCCGCCCATGCTACACCCCCCAATTCGCGCGCCCCTTCCCTCCGTCGTGACTTGCTCCAACTCCTGCCAAACACGCCACTTACGCCCCAACCGTCCCGAATCCGACCCCTGCTACATGTAGCACGACACTTTGCCCACACGGACCCGAGTGCCTTCCTCTCTTCTGACTCCTGACCTCCGACTTCTGACTTCTGTCTTCTGACTCCTGACTTCTCCCACGGGAACCTGCGCACCTCCTCCCCCAATCTGCACCTAACCAACTGCTCCCACGGTACTTACCGCACAGGGGGTACCCACGCCAAGAACCTGCGCACCTGCTACTTATCCACAATCGCCACGCATTTCGTTCTCCGCGTCCCCGCGTCTCCGTGTCCCCTTGTCGCCTTGTCCCCTTGTCGCCCACTCCCCCCTCCGCCCCACGCGGCCGATTTGACAACCGCACTCCTCCGGCTAATCTTTCTGTTCTAATGACCGTGAACAGCGCAATTAGCCCGATCGCTATTATTACCCCACGACAACGCGGGTAGGGCTGATTGCACCGATAAGTAGAACGCAATGACCGCCCTGCCCGCAAAAGGCAGGGCGATTTCGTTGAAATACACTTTTGAGGAGTCTGCCATGAGCAGTCCACGACGTATCGAGATCTATGACACAACCCTTCGTGATGGCACGCAGGGTGAGGGGTTCAGCCTCTCGCTCCAGGACAAGCTCATGATTGCCCAGAAACTCGATGAACTGGGCGTCGACTACATCGAAGGTGGCTATCCCCTCTCCAATCCCAAGGATGAGGCGTTCTTCCGCGACATACGGGCGATGAAACTCAAGCACGCCAGGATCGCCGCCTTTGGCATGACCCGCCGACGCGGGATCAAGGCCGAAGAAGATCCCGGCATGAAGGCGCTACTGGGAGCTGAGTCGCCCGTGATCACCATCGTTGGCAAAACCAGTGACTATCAGGCAAGGGTGGTTCTCAATGTCACTCTGGAAGAAAACCTGGCGATGATCGCCGATTCAGTACGCCTGATGCAATCGGCCGGCCGCACCGTCATCTATGATGCCGAGCATTTCTTTGACGCCTATCGCGCCAACCCGCAGTACGCACTTCAGACGCTATTGGCCGCCCAGGAAGCCGGCGCATCCGTGCTCTGCCTCTGCGAGACCAACGGCGGCGCCTTGCCGGAGATGATTGCTCAGGCTGTCGCCGATGTGAAAAAGCACGTAAGCGTGAAGATCGGCATCCACACCCATAACGATGGCGGCCTTGCCGTCGCCAACAGCCTGGCCGCCATGAACGCCGGCGCTGATCATGCCCAGGGCACCATCAACGGTGTCGGCGAACGCTGCGGCAATATGGACCTGACGACGTTCATCGCCACCGCGCAGCTCAAATACCAACACGAATGCCTGAAGCCCGGCTCACTCGTTCATCTCACCGATGTGTCGCGTTACGTGTACGAGATCGCAAACATGAACCCGGTGACGAACCAGCCTTACGTCGGCGCTTCGGCTTTCGCCCACAAAGGCGGCATGCACGTCCACGCCGTGCAGAAGGATGTCTCCACGTACGAACACATCACGCCAGAGGATGTCGGCAACACCCGCAAGATCCTCGTCAGCGAGATGTCCGGCCAAAGCAACATCGCCGCCAAAGTCGGCAAGCGATTCAACATTGAGCAGGACAAGGTGATTCTGAAGAAGGTCCTGGGCAAAGTGCAGGAGCTGGAGAACGCCGGCTATCAGTTTGAGGCGGCCGAAGGAAGCTTCGAGATGCTCCTGCGCAGGGTGATGGGCAGCTATATGCCGTTCTTCTCACTGGATCATTATCGCGTGGTGGTGCTCAAGCACGATGATCATACCCCGATCGCCGAGGCGACGGTAAAGCTGCGCGTCGGCGACACCAGCGAGCATCACGTTGCCGAGGGCGATGGCCCGGTAAACGCCCTCGATGGCGCACTGCGCAAGGCGCTGATCCACCACTACCCGAAGATAGCCGGCGTCCATCTCACTGATTACAAAGTCCGCGTGATCAACAGCCGCGAGGAGACCGCCGCCGGCGTCCGCGTTATCGTCGAATCCAAACGCGCCCGGTCCGATGGCACCGTCGAATTATTCGGCACCATCGGCGTCAGCCACAATGTCATCGACGCAAGCTGGCAGGCGCTGGTCGATGCCTACGAATATCATCTGACACACACCGGTGAGGAGGTGCCTTGACTCTCACACGCGCTTGTGTTTCCAACTCCCGCGCCGGAACGCCAGCGAATTGAAGACACCGCGAAAAGATAGGTCGGCGAAGATCCCGATCCAGACCGCCATCAGCCCCAGACCCGGGCGGCCGATCCGCGTGCAGACATACAACGCCCCCAGAAGGATCGGCACGCGCACCACAGCCATCCCGAACGCTGTTGCCAGCATGGGAAAGACGGTCTCGCCAGCACCCTTGAGCGCTGCGCCTCTGGTGATGCTCACCGCAAAGCCCGGCTGCGCCAGCCCGGCAAGGACCAGCGGCCAGACCGCCAGTTTCACGACCGGAGGCGAGTTCACCATCAGCGAAAGTAGCGGCTGTGGAAACACCACCATCGGAATCGCCAGGACGGTCATGGTCACGGTCGCCAGACGGTTGCACAGTCGCGCGGCGTGCTCTGCTTCATCCACTCGTTTGGCGCCCAGGTACTGCCCCACCAATGCACTACAGGCGATGCCGAACCCAAACCCTGGCAGGAACGCCAGCGACTCGATTCGAATTACCGCATTGTGCGCTGCCATCGTCACGCCATCGATTTTCAGCGCGCTATCATTCGAGTTGATCACGAAGATCACGATCAGGAACTGCCCCAGCCACAAGAGCATCCCCTCCACCCACGAAGGCAGCCCAATGCGCAGCAGTCGCATCATGATGTGCGGCACGATGCGCAAGTGACGCATCTGCAGCTTCACCTTGCTCCAGCCACCCAACAGCAGCACCATCGTGGCAATCCCGCCCAGCAGGTAGGCAATCATGGTGCCAAAGGCATTGCCGCGAATCCCCCACGCCGGCGCCCCAAGCCAGCCGAAGCAGAATGAGGACGTCGTCACAATGTTTATCAACGCCACGCCGGCCGTCACCATCATCGGCCGCATCGTGTCGCCGGCGCCGCGCAGACACGCCATGCCGATCATCGAAGCAGCCTGCAGCGCGATGGTGATCACCATGATGTGCAGGTATTGCGTGCCGAACTCGAGCGCCAGCCCGTGCAAACCCGCAAACCCCGCCACCTGGTGAGAGAAGATGAACATCAATATGGCAAGAACACCGCTGACAACAAACGCCCCGGTCAGGGCGGTTCCTGCGACGCGGTTCGCCACCCGCGGCCGGTTCGCGCCGATCGAGCGTGACACAATGGCCGTTGCCCCAACCGCAAATGCGCTATTGAGCAAGCCCGAGAGCCACTGCATATAGGCCATCACGCCGACAGCCGCCGATGCGGCCGCCACCGTCCGCTCGTCGCCCGGGATATGCCCGGCGACGATCGTGTCGGTCAACCCCACCGCCCCTTGAATGATCTGCTCGATAATGGCCGGCATGGCCAACAGGAGGACCGACCGTACCGTCACGGCCGGCAACGCTGCGCGATGGAGCGCCAGCACCGGCGGAGACTCGACTGCCGTGGGGTCGGCCCAATCGGCCAGATCACCCGCATCCTGCCTGTTTTTAAGAGAGCTATCAGCCAAAACTACCTGCCTGATCTGTTGATGTCCAGAACGCATGCTATGGCCGACCGTGACAACTGGCAATGAGATGACTGTTGCTGGCGCCACGTGCACTTCACCCATTGCCTGTGGTATGATTCGCTGCCTTAGGGAGTTATCTCGATGTCCAAAGCCAATGTCGATCCCGCGGAGCTGCGACGATTTGCCAACGACCTCAAGCGTTTCACCGCCGACCTCGAATCCCTGCTCGGGCAACTGCACTCGCGGATGAACAACCTGGAAGCCACCTGGCGCGACCAGGAACAGCGTAAGTTCGCCGAAGCATTCGCTGAGACCGCCAAGAATCTTTCGGTCTTCGTCAATGCCGCCTCAGAACATTCAGCGTTCTTGAACAAGAAAGCAACGCTGGTCGAACAATACTTGAGGCAAAGGTAGCGTGCGGCTATGTCCGAAGGGGCTAAAGTCGATGATCTTGATGTGTTCCGGGTGGTTAAGGCGGCCATGCTGAAATTCCGCAGCCATGCCGATACCGCCCTGCTCAACGCTGATGCGGAGATGAGCCGAACCAAATCGTGGCTGGAAGGTGAACAACTCGCCTACTGGCAGGTACAGATCCGCAAACGGACTGAAGCGGTCGGCCGCGCCAAAGAGGCCATCCGGCAGAAGCAGTTGTTCAAAGATTCCTCAGGACGAACGCCTTCGACATTCCATGAAGAGAAGATTCTGCGAGCTGCCGTCGCCGCCCTGCAACACGCCGAGGAGCGCCTGGTGCGCACGAAGAAGAGCGTGCCGCTGCTGGAGAAGCAAATCGAGAACTATCGCAGTGGCGTCCAGGGACTGGGGTCCATGCTGGTCAGCGATTTCCCCAAGGCAGTCGCCGCCCTGGAACGCATGGCGTCCACGCTCGATGAATACGTTACTCTATCGTCCGGCATCAGCACCCCGGAAGGCACTCCAGCAGCGCCGCTGGATATACCCGGAAACATGGATCGCGGCGGCGAGTCCGCCGATCAGGCGATGCCCTCTCCCTCCTCGACACCCGATCAACCAAAGAAAGGAACCGACGATGTCACTGGTTGAGAGCCGCGGCCAACTCACCAAGGTATTCCGCGATCTGATGAACCGATGGATGATGGTGCGTTCTGACTGGAATGACGCCCGCGCCCAGTATTTCGAGCAGCAGTACCTCTTGCCCCTTGAGATCGAGGTTCGCAAGGCTGTTGCCGCAATGGATCACATGAACATTGTTCTGAACAAGATCACGCAAGACTGTGAGTAAAAGCAATGACCGTACCCGCCACCACGAAGACTGCCATCGCGGCGAATCCGCCTATCGCCGAGGATCCCCAGCGCAAGCAGCTTCAGCAGCTCACCACCCTGTGCATTGAGTGTGCCCAGGATGAGCAGAAGATCGAAGCCGACCATGAGCAACAGCTTGCTGAACACCAGCAGCGCATCCGCCACGCCCGCACTCAGAATGAACAGAACCGTCAGAAGAACCTCACCGCCATCGACCAACGCCGCGACGAAAAGCTTGTCCGCATCGAGGAACGTTACTCAACCGATTCCGCCAGCCTCGACCAGAAAACCCGGGAGACCCGCCAGAGCATCGAAAACAACAAGCTCTCCAGCGACGAACAGGTAAAGAAGAAGACGGAACAGGCTCGCTGGCTGGCCGAGAGTGTACTCGAGGCCGTCCAGACTCAGGTAGAGATCGAGTCACGCCAGGCCAAACAGCAGTATGCCACACACATCGCGGAGATCGACCACATTTCCAATTCGCTCGACGCGGCGCGAACGCGCCTGGAGCAGATGGAAATCGCATTCGAACCGCTGGCCGGTGAGGAGATAGGCCGCCAGATCGATGAGAAACCCGACGAGATCTACAAGGAACAACTGGCCAAAGCCGCCGAGCGGCTCGAAAGCCTCGGAAAGCTGCGGCTGCCTCGCGTCGTTGCCGGCGGAACACCCTACCTCGCGGGCATCCTGCTCTGCCCGACTATTACGGCCGGCATCGCCTACATTATGCCGCCCGGGAAAGCCTCGTGGATCGGGGCGGCCGTTGCCGCCGTGCTGGCAATCCTGGGCTGCATTGTTGTCTCCATCCAACTCCGTCGCAAGGCTCGCGCGCAGGTGGTTGGCATCTGCGTGCCCCTGTTGCAGAGCCTTGACCTCGCGCGCCGCGCCAATGAAAGCGGCTTCACCCGCGGTGAAGCGCAGCGGAAGCAGCGCGAGCATGATGAACGCAGGAAGTGCGCTCTGGAAGTCGAAGGCGCTCGAGACAAGGCAAGGCCCCTGCAGACGCAGGCCGCCGAAACGCGATCCCGTCTTCTTGCCGAGCTGGATGAAAACTCATCTCTGGCTGCGCACAAGCTCGCCCAGGGCCGCACCGACCGCGTTGCCGAACTGACGGAACTTCACCGCTCTGCCACGGAGGCTGCCGAACACGCTTACGCCCACACCAAAGCCCGAATCGATGCAGATGATCAATCCGGCAGTTCCAGGATCCAACACGAGTACGAGCAGCGCAGCACCAATCTCCAGAATCGCTGGAACGGCGGCCTGAAGACTCTGGCCCGCTTGCTCGCTGATGCCGACCACGCCCCCCCCGCTCCACTCTCCTGGGCGCCCGAAGCCTGGGAGCAGTGGCGCAGCCCGAAGGAGTTTCCTGGCTCCATCCCATTTGGCAAACTTCAGGTTGACCTGCGCACTCTTACCGCGCACGTGCCCCAGCGCCTTGCCCTGCCTGATGCCATCACCATTCCCGCCGTCCTCGCCTTCCCGCAGCGCGGCTCCATGCTGATCGAAACCGACCACGCCAGCCGCGCCCAGGCCATCAACATTGCCAGCATGGTTGTGGCTCGCCTGCTGACCCATCTCCCCGCCGGCCGCGCCAAGCTCACCATTATTGACCCGGTCGGCCTGGGTCAAAGCTTTGCCGGCTTCATGCACCTCGCCGACCATGACGAGTCGCTCGTGGGTGGCCGTATCTGGACCGAAAATGAACACATCGAACAGCGCCTCGCCGATCTCACCGAACACATGGAAACCGTGATCCAGAAGTACCTCCGCAACGAATACCAGACCATCGACCAGTACAACGCCCAGGCGGGCGAACTGGCCGAACCCGTGCGCTTCCTCGTCATCGCCGATTTCCCCACCGCCTTTGAGACCGAATCGCTGCGCCGGCTTGCCAGTATCGCCACCAGCGGCGCCCGTTGCGGTGTCTACATGATCATTATTCGCGACACCCGCCAGCAACTCCCGGCCGGCTCGCGCTACGAGGAACTGGTCGCACGTTCAATCTACCTGCGCATCAAGGAGGGCCGCACCACCTGGATCGACGATGTCTTCTCCCGTTTCCCGCTGACGCTGGATACGCCACCCGACGAGAAGATGCTGACCAGCGTGATGGACCTGGTCGGCCGCGCTGCCCACGAAGCCAAGCGTGTTGAAGTTCCCTTCGATACCATTGCCCCCGGCGCCGCCAGACTCTGGAGTGCCAGTTCCCGCGAAGATCTCAAGATCGCTATCGGCAAGTCTGGCGCCACGCGCCTCCAGTCACTGCGCCTCGGCGTCGGCGTCGCCCAGCACGCGCTGATCGCCGGCAAGACCGGATCGGGTAAATCAAACCTGATGCACACCATCGTCACCAATATGGCGATGTGGTATTCGCCTGATGAAGTGGAGTTTTATCTCGTCGACTTCAAGAAGGGCGTCGAGTTCAAGGCCTACGTCACCCAGCGCCTGCCCCACGCCCGCGCCATCGCTGTCGAGTCCGACCGCGAGTTCGGCCTCAGTGTTCTGCAGCGTGTCGATGCCGAACTCACCCGCCGCGGCGAACTATTCCGGGCGGCCGGAGTTCAGGAAATTGCGACATACCGGCAGAACACCAGGCAGCGGCTCCCGCGCACAGTTCTGCTCATCGATGAATTCCAGGAGTTCTTCTCGGAAGATGACAAACTCGGCCAGGAAGCCGCGGTCCTGCTCGATCGCCTCGTCCGCCAGGGACGTGCCTTCGGCGTTCACCTGGTCCTTGGTTCACAGACCATCGGCGGCTCCTCAGGACTCGCCCGCAGCACTCTCGGGCAGATGGCTGTCCGCATTGCCCTGCAGTGCAGCGAAACCGATTCGCAGCTCATTCTCGGCGACAACAACTCCGCCGCCCGCCTGCTCTCGCGCCCCGGCGAAGCAATCTACAACGACGCGGGGGGTCTGGTTGAATCCAACAGTCCCTTCCAGATCGCTTTCCTCCCCGATGAGCAGCGCGAACGCTATCTGGAGCTTGTGCAGGAGCGTACACGCAGCAGCGGCATCGAAATCGCGCCGTCGGTCGTCTTCGAAGGCAACGCCCCCGCCGATCTCCACAAGAACGCCCGCCTCATGCTCCTGCTCCATTCGCCTACGCGCCCAGCGCCCAGCCACGCCGTCCTCGGCTGGATGGGCGAACCCGTCTCCATCAAGGATCCCACCGCCGCCATCTTCCGACCCCAGAGCGGTGCGAACCTCCTCATGGTCGGCCAGCAGGATGAGCTGGCCCTCTCCATCATGTGTTCGGTCATGATCTCTCTCGCCGTCCAACACGCACCCGATGCCGCCAGGCTCGTTATTCTCGACGGTACTCCCGCCGACTCTCCCCTCTCCGACACTCTCTCGCGCACCACCGAGGCTCTGCCCCTACCATCCCGGAACATCTCTTACCGCGATGTGGATGTTGCCCTGAACGAACTCGTCGAAGAACTCGACTCCCGCATCACCGAATCGCATGACCGACACGATGCGGTCTACCTCTTCGTCTACGCGATTCAGCGTTATCGGACTCTCCGGCATCAGGAGGAGTCCTTCAGTCTCTCCAGCGAGGAGAAGAAACCGCAAGCCGATAAGCAGCTTGCCCGCCTGATCACCGAAGGCCCATCTCTGGGCATCCACGTCATCGCCTGGGCCGACACCGCCGTCACCCTCGATCGAACCTTCGAACGCGGCGTCCTCCGCGAGTTTGACCACCGCGTTCTCTTCCAGATGAGCGCCACCGACTCCAGCAACCTGATCGACTCCCCCGCCGCCAACAAACTTGGCCAGTTCCGCGCCCTGTCATATAGTGAAGAACAAGGCACCGCCGAAAAGTTCCGGCCGTACGAAATCCCCACCCCCGTCCTGCTGGAGGAAGTCCGCGTTGCTCTGGCCAATAGGTAGAGCCGTCCAGGTGGGCCGTGCGTCTGCGCTGCGAACCGGCAACGCAAACCTATTTCCACACAAACCCCAATGCATCCAGGAACGCTTTGGCCAACACCATGTGTCCGATGCTGCTGGGGTGGACGCGATCCCAGGCGAGTGTGCCGGGATAGTATTGTTTGAGCACGCGATCGAACGCCGCCTGGGTATCCACACACAGCGTCTTGTGTTTAGCGGCGATCTCTTTCACGATCGCCCCGTAGCGGTCCATCTGGGCGCGCATGCCATCATTGCGGTTGGGCTCGATATAGTACGGCGTCAGCAGCACCATCCCTTTCACCTTGCCCACCGTCTGGCCAACCAGTTCATCCAGGTTCGCGCGATATTCATCGGGCAGCACATGCACTTCCGTCTGCCAGGGCATATCGAACTGCCGCCAGACGTCGTTGATTCCGATCATGCACGAGACCCACTGCGGCTTGAGGTCGAAGACATCACGCTGCCAGCGGCTCTTGAGGTCGCGGGTGGTGTGGCCGCTCGTGCCGACGTTGACTACGCGAATCATCAGGTCCGGATTCACTGCGCCCAGCAGGGCATTGACCAGATTCACATATCCCCGGCCATACGGCTCAAAGAGCCCCTCACCATACGGCTGCGCACGGCCCGCATCCGTGATCGAATCGCCAATCATCACCAGCTTGTCATTCGCATTAAGCAACATCGTTTGGTCTCCTGAGAAGAAGTCCAGATGTTACAAAGGCGGGCTCAGCAGTGCTACTTCGGCGTGGCCATTAACGGCCTGTTTGCTCATCTGACTCGCCATCTTCCTCCGCATCCTCCTCCTCACTGCCCGACTCCTCCTCGTCAGCGAAATCCTCATCGCTCGACGGCCCAAAGCCTGTAAATCCCGCGTCCATCTCTTTCACCCACTCGTCGAAGGCGCTGCTGAACTGCTCGACCCACTGCTGCACCGGCCGATCCTCCACGTAGCCGGGTTCGCCGAAACTCGCCAGGGTATTGCTAAGGGCGGCTTCGGCCAGGTCGGCGCGGCCATCGAGATGCTGCATGCCCCGCCTCAAGCTGGCCAGGATAACGGACCTCTGCTCGGGCGAGAACTGCGCTGCGGCCACGGCGAAGACCGCGCAAACATAGATGAATTCACAGTCCATGTCCTCCCATGGCTCCTCGACCAGGTAGTCGAACTGTTCGACCGTCTCGTCGAGCAGAGCCGCATCGGCCGGGAGCCGGCAGGCCAGACCCCAGATCGCATCCCATGGCGCCGGGCCCTGCTTCTTGAATGGGGAAAACAGATCCTCGGGCAATTCCTCGCTCATGCGCGCTCCTTCGGTCCCAATACAGCAAGGCATGTCTATCCCATCGGAACGGGATGAACATGCTTGAATTTGCAGCTTTAGTGTATCTGCTTCAGGCCAGCGTGCCCAATTCCATCTCATGCAGGCCCTTGCCGGCCGGCACCATTGGGTACACATGCTCACTGGGCTCAACGCAGAACTCGGCAACCACCGGACCGGGATGCTTGAGCATTTCGGCCACGCTCGCCGCGATGTTGCCCTTCTGGTCGCAGCGCAGACCCTTGACGCCCATACTCTCAGCGAGCATGGGAAAGTTCGGGTTCTTCATGACCGTGCCGGCATACCGGTGGCCATAGAACAGGTCCTGCCACTGCTTGACCATGCCCAGGAAGTTGTTGTTGAGGATAACGATCTTGCAGGGAATGTTGTACTCGGCGATGGTCGCCAGTTCCGTCATCGTCATCATGAACGAGCCGTCGCCGTCGATGTCAATCACCATCTTGTCGGGCCGGCCGAGCTGTGCCCCCATGGCCGATGGCACACCATAGCCCATCGTGCCCAGACCGCCCGAGGTGATCATCTGTCGCGGGAAACGCCAGCGGTAGAACTGGGCCGCCCACATCTGATGCTGGCCGACCCCGGTCGCGAGAATCGCATCGCCGTGGGTCTGCTTGTAGATTTCCTCAATGACCGCCTGCGGCTTCATCAGTTTCGAATCATCCAGATAGCGGAACGGATAGCGCTTCTTCCATCCGTTGATCTGGGCAAACCACTCAGTGCGGTCGTGGTGTTCGATATAACCAAGCATCTCTTCCAAGCACAGCCGGGCATCACCGACCACCGGCACATCGACATCCACGTTCTTCGAGATCGAGGAGGGATCGACATCAATATGGATAATCTTCGCATGCGGCGCAAACGTCGCCAGGTTGCCGGTCACGCGATCATCGAAACGTGCGCCAACCGCAATCAGGCAGTCGCTCTCCTGCACCGCATAGTTGGCATAGGCACTTCCGTGCATCCCCAGCATATGCAGCGCCCTTGGATCCAGTTCATCAAACGCGCCCAGGCCCAGCAGCGTGGTGGTCACGGGGATGTTCCCCTTGGCCGCCAGCTTGCGCAGAACCTCGTGAGCATTGGCGATGATCACCCCGCCACCGACATAGAGCACCGGCTTGTGTGCCTTGTTGATCAGCTCGGCCGCCGCCATCACCTGTTTGTCATGTCCGGAATGGGCATAGGAGTTGCGCCGCTTCTCCATGTGAGCGCGGGGTCTGTCATCTAGTTCCTCCGGGCAGACCATGGAAGTGATATCCTTGGGCAGATCCACCAGCACCGAGCCGGGGCGGCCGCTGGTGGCAATCAGGAAGGCCTCGTTCACAATCCGCGGCAGATCGTGGATGTCCTTCACCAGGTAGTTCCACTTCGTGCAGGGCCGCGTGATGCCCGTAACGTCAGCCTCCTGGAAGGCATCGTTGCCGATGGCCTTGGTTGCCACCTGGCCGGAAAAGCACACCAGCGGAATCGAATCCATCTGCGCGGTTGCCAACGGCGTCACCATGTTGGTGGCGCCCGGTCCGGAGGTCACGATGCACACGCCCGGCTTGCCGGTGGCGCGGGCATAGCCATCGCCGGCGTGGCCGGCGCCTTGTTCGTGACGGGTCAGGATGAACTTGGCAGGTGTGTTGTAGAGCACATCAAAGACAGGCAGAATCGCTCCGCCAGGATAGCCGAAGATGACCTCGGTCTTGTGCGTATCGACGATCAGGTCATGGACAATCTGAGCCCCGGTCTTGCCCTTGAAGCGGGCGTTGGACTTGCCCACCTCGATCTGAGGTGCTTCGGCTTTGGAAGGCTTTGAATGGGCTGTTGTGCTGCTCATGGGTTCACCTGCAATTACGTAAGGTCGCCGACTCTATCGGCAAGGTGCTAAGCATTCAATGTGTTACGAAGAACTTGAGGCAAGAGATGCCACATTTCCTCGCCAATATGGTGTAATCCCAAGGCGAGGAACCGAAGTGGGCCGGGCAATGGTAAGCATCCTCGCGTTAGCGAACGCTCATTCCCACTGCGACCGGCCTAACGTACGACGACCGTAAGTCGAGAAACGATCTGGTTCATGAGAAACAACAATAGGCCGACGCCGGGACACGGTCAATCAGGGCAGACTCAAGGCGAAGCAGCACCGTCGCCCTTACGTCGACGCGCCTAAGACATTCACAATGCCAGCGGAATCTGCTTCTCCTGGCAGATCTTCTTCAGAGCATCGACGGCAACCTTAAAGAGCTTGGGCCCGGAGAATCCGGCAAACTGGCCGGCGTGGGCCAGGTGCGGTTCCAGGGTCAGCACGCCGCGATAGCCGCTCTTGAAGGCATCTTCCAATAGTGGCGCGATACCACCATCACCTTGGCCGGCCGGCATCACCTTGCCCTCATACAGCGCATCCTTGATGTGCAGGTGGGCGAGGTACGGTTTCAGATCAGCCCAGCAATTCCTGGGGTTCTGCCCGGCCACCACGAAATTGGCGAAATCGAAACAGTTCCGCAGTTTCGGCGAGTTCACGGTGCGGAGAATATCCAGGCATTCCTTGCCCATCTCACCATAGATGCGTCCTTCGTTCTCATGCACGAGGATGACATCGCGATTCTCAACGTACTCAACCATTGCCTCAAGCCGGCGCATTACTTCGTCGCGATAGGCATACATGAGCTCGCCATCGCGCGGTGGATAGAAACTGAAGATGCGGATCAACGGCGACTGGAAGTACTCGGCAAGCTGAACCGCCTTCTTGAATCGATCAAAGTGTGGCTCGAAGGGATCGGTAACCTTCACCTTGCCGATCGGTGAACCAATGGCGGAGATGCCCATGCCGGCCGCCTTGAGCTTGGTGCGAATGTCCGCGCACTGGGCATCATCAAAGTCCATGACGTTCTTGCCGCCAGCGCCGCGCAACTCAATCAGGTGGACACCATTCTCCTGACACACGCTGATTTGTTCATCGATGGATGGAGAGATCTCGTCAGCAAACGCGGAGAGTTTGAGCATAGTTTTGCTTCCTTTGCCTGTGTGTGGGTTTCCAACATCCACCGGGCAGAGCTGATTCTAGATGGCACTGGCGCAGCGTCAATGACCGCTGCAGAAGAGCCCGCGCCTACACCGATGCCGCGCCCAGATGCTTGCCGAAGAACGCCTCGGACTTATTTCCGCCCCAGCCGTGCTCGCCGGGATGCAGATCCAGCCACAGGCTGTCGGATGCGCCGGCCGCCTTGTAGATTTTCTGAAGTTGCTTGTAGCAGACCATCGACTGATCCGGGCGGAAGCAACTGTCATTGGCGCCGATGTCGATCAGCAGCGGTGCTGGCGCCAACAGGCCCTGCAGATCGGGCAGGTCCACCAGTTTGAACAGCCCGGGAGCCACCTGCATGCCGCAGTAGTTCGTGTCGCGAATGCCGAAATAGGCAAAGAGGTCGCTGTAGCAGATCACTTCCGTTGCCTTGATTCGTTTATCGACGAGCCCCATCCACAGCGCCATCGTCCCGCCGCCGCTTAGTCCCATCACGCCAAGACGGTTGCCATCGACGTGCGGAAGGGTCAACGCGAAGTCGGTCGCGGCCTGGCCATGGGTGACGTTGATGGCCAGCGAGGTCGTTCCCAGCATGGTGGCATGCAGATAGTAGATGTTGCACCAGTCGCGGCCGCCGGCATTGTTGCGGAAGTTGGGACGGTGGGCGTCGTTGCGTTCGCCAAAGCCGATCCAGTCAATGGCGTAAGTGATATATCCCGCTTTGGCCATGACATGGCCATAGTTGTACTTGTGCATGGCAATGGCCGATCGCAGTTCGGCGGATGAATCATTGCCCATCACAGGCTCTTTGCCGTAATTGCCATGGCCATGGCAGCAGAGAATGGCCGGGCGTTTCTGCCCTTTCTTCAGGTCCTTGGGATAGTTGATCAGGAACTCGGCGGCGATATGCGGGCCAACGTTGATCAGCCAGCGCTGCTTGAGCAGGCCATCGTGCTCATACTCGAGCAGGAGCATCGGATCGGCCGGCACGCGCTTGGGGAAATCGCCCAGCGTTGCGATCACGCGCGGATAGGCCGCCTTCTTCCAGCGGGCAAATTCCTGGGCGTTCTTTGCCTTGAAGCGGAACTCTGGAACGTGTTCCAGCGCCATCTTCTCAAACATTCCCTGCGGACTGAGGTTGCGAAACGACATGTTGCTCCTGTTGATGAAGTACGGATCTCGATCGTCGAACGCGGGCAATATCCGATACGACTCGACCAATGTCAAAACGAGCCGCGTGCCCAGGAACACCAGGTCGAGGCCAGGACGTGCTCCTCGGAGCCGCGAAACGGGATCAGGCTCCTGTGGCGTTCAGGTACGTCATAACGTGGTCGGGGACGGCGGCGGCGTAGAGTTCGGCGTGGCCGGTGCGTTCGGAGTTGAAGATGATGTGGCGGTTGCCGGGGGTCATGTACGGTTCCTCCCAGGTTTCGTGGCCGCCGCTGCGCGAGCAGGGAGCATGGCAGAAATGGAGGAGTTTGCCGGTTTCCAAGCTACCGAGGAAGACGATGCGCTGGCCGCCGGCGTCGGCGACGATGTAGCGGCCGTCGGCGCTGGCGCTGACGTGGATGAAGGCGAAGCCGGGAAGGATGTCGCGGGCCTTGAGGTCGCCGGGGGCGACGATGCGGGGGCTGGCGCCGGAGAGGGCGGCAAGCACTTTGCCCGTGCGGCCGATCCAGCACTGGTGGCCATCGACGGGAGCGGTCTGCGGAGTGCCCAGGGGCAGGTAGCGCTGGTTCTTGCCGTCAATGTCGATGACATAGAGGGCGCAGCCTTCATCGCCTGCCATCTTGATGGCGCCGCCCTTAGCGTCGAGGATGCAGCCGCGGTTCTGCTGAATCAGCACATCGCGGCCGAGGGATGGCTCGACCTGGGCGTGAGTGTTGCAGATGTCCTTCTGTTCGTGAATGACTTCCCAGCGCGAGTTGCGCAGGTCGATGCGGTAGAGGGCATAGACAGTGTCGTGGAGACGCTGGTTGCTGACGAACCAGTGCTCGTCAGTGGAGACGGCGGGAGTACCGGGGCGAAGATCGTCGGGAAAGGCAAAGACATCGTCGAGTTCGAGGGTGCGGAGGTTGAAGCGGACGAGGATGCTCTGGCCCGCAGCGCCGGGGCGGATGTAGTAGACGCTGTCCATCAATGGGGTTGAGGCCATCAGGTTTATTGCTGAGGGGCCAACGCGGGCGATCTCGTGGGTATCGAGGTCGGCGACCCAGAGATCGATGGGAGTCGCGTCGCCGGGCGGCCGGCGCATGAAGGCGATGCGCTTGCCATCGGTTGAGGCGTAGATCTGCTCACAATAGGAGCCCCAGCTCAGGAGCTTGGAATTGGTGAGCTGACGGATGGGAGCACCCATGAGAGGGTCGGGGCCGCAGTCGATGGATTCATTCACCCAGTTGAGTTTCAACGCCGGCATGGATCTCCTTTCTGGTTTGAGAGCGGGCATCGTCGGGGCAATGCTCTGGCTCGTCGTCGGCTGGCCTCGCAGAAACGGAGCCGTTGCCAGTGCCGCCGCTGTCGAAGCCGCAATCTGGAGGAATTGCCTTCGGGTACTCTTAGGCATCGGACTACTTCATCATCGTCTCGATGGTGGGCTTCACGGCATCGGCCCAGATCTGGTAGCCCTTGGCATTGGGGTGCAGGAAGTCGGGCATGATGTCTTTGGGCAGCGATCCATCCTCGGCGAGGAATTTGGCGCCAATGTCGAGATAGACGACGGTTTTGCCCGCATCATCCAGCGCGCTGATGGTCTGGTTCACAGCCTTGATCTTGGCGCGCAGAGGATCGGCGGCCTGGGGGGCGCGTGGGAAAATGGCCAGGAGCAGGATCTTCGTGTTGGGCAGTTTCTCCTGTACCTTCTTGACGATGCGCGTGACGCCGTCGGCGATGTCCTGGGCCTCTGCCCTCATGTTATTGGTGCCGATCATGATCATGGCGACTTTGGGGTTGGGCTCGATGCCGTCGAGTTCGCCCTTATCAATCCGCCAGAGCACGTGCTGGGTCTGGTCGCCGCCGATGCCGATGTTGTAGGGGTTCCAATCGCCGAAGGCGGCATCAAACACCTGCTTTCCGCCTGAGCGCCAGCCATCGGTAATGGAGTCGCCGATCAGAACGAACTGGATCGGGCCCTTGGCGAGCGCTGCCTGTTTGTCCTTGAGGAAACCTTCATGGCGCCTGATGAAACCGTTGTACGCGTTCTCATTCCCGGCCTTGGGCGCGGCGATGGTCGGACTTTGAGGGCCGGAAGGTTTGGTCGTGGGCGTGGTGCTCGGCTGCGTGGCCGGCGCAGGCGCCTGGGCCAGCAGCGAGGCGGAACCAGCAAGACACAGAATAGAACCGATACTCCAGCGCATGAGAAATCCTCCCGTAGACTGATGGCAAAAGGGTAATGGCGGGCGGTGGTATGGTCAAATGACGAGGTGCCGTTTATCATTTTCGGGCATTCATGAACAGGGAACCCATTTTCATCCATATTCCCAAAACCGGCGGCACCAGCATCACCGCAGCCATGAACAATGCACTCGTGCTGGGCGACCTGGGCGAAGGCGAGTTGGATCATTTCTACCGACACATCGACTACGATAGCAAGAAATCCAATTCGGCGGATATTTTTGAGCCCGCGAATTTCGATCGATACAAATCGGCTGGCATCTTTATGATGCTCCGCGAGCCCGTCGATAGACTGGTATCTGAGTACCATTTTCTGAAAATGCGTCCGGAGTTCTTCTCTTTGTTAAGTCGTCAGCCAACCTGTTTCATGGATTACTGTCGATTGGGAGAAACGCAGAACTACTGCATTAAGTTCCTGCTTGGCTATCGGATCTACGCACCTGATCCCATTACGGAAGAGCACCTGAAGAAGGTCACCACGGCGATAGACACTCTGCCGATCCACGTCGGTATCTATGAGGATTTTGAAAAGTCGCTGAACTATTTCTCGGAGAATCTCGGGATCAAGTGGCCTTCGGAAATGTTCAGGAAGCGGATGAACCCCAGTCGGCCGGCGGTGGGAACCTTGCCAAAGGATGAGTACGACGAGGTGCTCAAGCTCAATGCCCTGGATTCATCTCTGTACCAACACTGCCGGGTAGTGTTTGACTCTGTCAAACTGCAGAAGCGACATCAACCGATCGAGTTTCGCGGAGATCAATACGACTATGTGTTCGTCTTCGTCAACAGGTTCTGCCTGCTTGAGATCAGCCTGGAGAACAGAGATTTCATTTCCCGCAATGCCCAGTTCTTTTTGGGCCTTCATAACAAGGTCATTCAGAATGCAAACGATGGGCGAAGCTACGTAAAGCGGTGGAATCGCGCCTTTGTAGAAAGCTGCCAAGCGAACTGCCCTAATACGGAGTTGGTTGCAACGCTGAACGAGATAAAGGATCTGACAACCATCGAGGCAACCACTGAAATTGCGAAGGCTGTTGACCTGGCGTGGTCAAAGGGTCAGATACCACCCCTGGTCATGAAACCGCCGAAGGCGGGCGGACGCGGAAGGTAAGGTCGCGGTGACGGCAACCATACCCCTGTTGACGGCGGCCGCCGCGAGATGCACGATGCCTGCTTCGATACATCAATTGCTCAAAATGGAGACACACATGAACGCGCGCCTGTTCGTTACGATGGTGATCGTGCCCGCGCTAGCCACGTTGGGGGCTTGCGCACTGGCCCAGCCTGCCGGAGAGCCGGTTGGCATCGTCAGCTACGTGAAGATCCTCTCGGATAGGGTACCCGACGTCAGCAGCATGGAGGCTTGGAAGAGATCCTTCATCGCCGACAGCATGAGCGATCAGGACAAGGCGCTGGCGGTATGGAAGTCCAACTGCATGTTCGTCTACCAGGACATCCCGCCGATCGAGGGACTGCACGAAGGCTGCGTTCACGATGCCATCAAGAGTTTCAACGTCTACGGCTACGGCATGTGCTGCTGCGCATCGGCCCGCGTGGAGGGCATGTCGCGTTACCTGGGCTTTGAGGCCCGTGCCTACGGCATCAACGGCCACAGCATCCCCGAGGTCAAGTGGGACAATTCCTGGCACTTCCTGGATGCCTCGCTGCTGAACTACTTCACGCGCGATGATGGCAAGATCGCCAGCGTCGAGGACATCTGCAAGTCGGTCCAGGGCTGGCTCAAGGACAACCCCAGCTACAAGGCCAACGATGCCAAGCTCCGTGAATTCAATATGGCCGACGGCTGGACGAGTTGGAAGAAGGGACCGACCCTGTTGGCCAACAGCAAGTTTTACGATGCCTCGGGATTCTGGCCGGCCAAAACGCACGGCTGGTATTCCACGATGCAGGAGTTTGACGGCACCAACAACACGCCGTTCACGTACGAATACGGCTACAGCCAGGGCTACCAGGTGAACGTGCAACTGCGCCCGGGCGAACGCCTGACGCGCAACTGGTTCCACAGGAACCAGGACGTCAATACCGTCGCCAAGGATGGCGGAGCGCCCGGGGCGCTCGCGGGCGACAAGGAGAACTTCTATAAGGCCGCCAAGACGTTCAACAACCAGTTCTTCGAAAAGTGGCAGGACACCGCCCCCGGCCGCGTGGGCAGCGCCACGCTGGAATACGCCCCGCCGCTGGCCGACAAGGCCTTCGCCAGCACGGCACTGCGGTTTGAGAACCTGCGGGGAACCACCGACGCGGGCAAGCCGTCGGTCACGCTGGCCGATGGCTCAAAGCAGGGAATCCTGGAGATCCGCATGCCCACCAGCTACGTGTACCTGGACGGCAAGCTCAAACTCAACGCGATGGTTGGCGATGGTGGCAAGATCAACATCCTGCTCTCGGACAACAACGGGTTGGACTGGAACTCGCTGGCCAAGGTCGAACAATCGGGCCCGCAGAACATCGACCTCAGTAAGTCGGTGCTGCGGCGATACGATTACCGGCTGCGGCTGGTCATGTCAGGCAATGGCACGGCGATCAGCGATATGAACATCAGCCACGACATGCAGTGCTCGCAGCGGGCACTGCCAGCGCTGGGCGCGGGCGAGAATACGATCTCGTTCTCGACCGGGCCGGATGAGGGCACGATCACCGTCGAAGGCACGGTGTATCCGGACAACAAGACGAAGCACGGCAATCTCGTGCTCAGCGACTTCCACCCGGAACTCAAGGACATCGACTCAACCTACAACCAGCCCAAGACCGATGGGGCATCGATCACTCTACCGATCGCGACGCCCGGCGACATGACACGGCTGCGCTTCGGCGGCCACATGCGTCTGCGCGACGTGCGCGACCAGTGGGAGATGTCGGTCTCGTTCGACGGCGGCAAGACGTTCACGAATGTCGCCAAGCAGACCGGCCCCTACCAGGGCATCTGCAAGTACGTGACCGTTGACCAGGTGCCGGTTGGGGCCAGACAGGCGCTGGTCCGATTCAGCGGCCAGCAGCGCAACACGTGCACCCTATTCCTGGTGCGGATCGACGCCGACTACAAGCAGCCGGCCGGCGGTTTCCGCCCGGTAAAGGTGGCGTATGCCTGGGAAGAAGGCGGCATCGAGAAGAAGGATGAGCACATCGCCCGGGGCCCGCAGGACTCCTGGAAGATCAAGTGCGACGGCAAGCCCGAGATGAAGAGCATCGTTGTGGAATTGGCGCAGTGAGGTCAATTGATAATGAAGTACTTCGATATCCACCAGCATCTGAACTACGGGACCGACATCGACGTGTACGCAAGGGAAATGCGCAAACTCAATATGCGTGCAGCGGTAAACTCTGTCGGGCCGATGTTCGGGCAGCCAGGCAACCAGGCCACCCTTGACGCGATGAAGCGCCACCCCGATGTCATCGTGGGCTTCGGCTACATCGGTTTGGGACGCGGCGACACACCTCAGACCGTGCAGAAGTTGTACAACCAGGGCTTCCGCGGCCTGAAGATGATCATCCCGAAAAAAGATTACGACGACAGATCGTATTACCCGATCTACCGCAAAGCCGAAGAACTCGGCATGCCGATCCTCTTCCACACCGGGATCATGGCCGGCACGGAGGGCATCTGTAAGCACTACCAGCACATCCCCGAGGTGGCCGCCGTAAACCACGCAGCGCTGGATGTCGCCAGCCGCCGGATGGAGCCGATCACCCTCGATGCAGTGGCGCGTGCGTTTCCGAAGCTCAAGATCATCATGGCGCACTTCACTTCGGAGAACAGGAAGGAGTCCATGTCGGGGATGCTGATGTGGCTTCCGAATGTCTACGCGGACCTCACGAATGTGACTTGGTATTTCCCGAGGCATCACACACTCTACATGGGAAAGCTCATCAAGGAACTGATGGGCAAGAACATCCCGCGCGAAAAGCTGATCTTCGGAACCGATACCACCACGAGCGACCTGCACATGGTGCCCAAGCAGCGCAAGACCGTCGAAGACGTCCTGAAGGTTGCCCAGTTCAAGAAGTCCGAAATCGAACTGATCATGGGCGGAACGATGAACGCCTGGTTCCCTGAGGAATAGATGCCCCTTGCGGAACCGGCCTTCGCGGGCCCCACGCCAGAGCCGTGCGAGTATGAGAAGCGGTCTTGAAATCGCGCTTTGTCGTTCAACTGATCTCTTACACCAACTCCACCTCAACGCCGCTGATATCCGGAATCGCGGCGGGTGCGTTCTTGGGCTTGACTGTGGTTGTGACACTCTTGCCACCGACCAGCTCTTTCACGCTGAATGTGCCCAGGTAGCTGGTGACCACTTTCGACGCAACCACCGTATCAGGGTAGACCACTGACAGGCTGGTCACGGTCTTGGCTGCGATCTTGGTATTGGAGAACGCTGCGGATACCGAGCCCTTTGTGCCGGTTACCTTGATGCCGCGGATCACATCCCGACTGCCACTGACGCCGGAGGGGAATGTACTGTCGTCGCCGCCAGCATATATTACATTACCCGCCATCGTGGCGGACGAGATTGCTCCCAGTCCGCCGATGGATTGAATGGTGCTGCCGGTCATTGCCTTGCCGACTGTCAGTGTCTTCAATACCTCCGAGCCCTCTAGAGCGGCCGAGCCCAGCGTCACCTTGGCCTGGTTCATGTTTCCCTTTATGGTCAAGGCGCCAATCTGCAATGCCTGCAGTTGCCCGGCCATGTCGCCAGTCAGCGTCAGCGTACCGATCCTGCCGGCGAATTGCCCATGCCAGCTTGAGAGCAGCGATGCGGCTTTGATGCTGCTCACCGGCTCGGCCACCGTCCAGGTCCCGTTGCCAATACTGCCGGCGACACTGGCCGCCTTGAGGCTGTTTGTTTGCAGGTCACCGGCAAAATCACCAGCGATGGCGTTCTTGATTCCCTTCACATTCAGGGTCCCCAGGCTTAGGGCCTGGATACTATCGCCACCAAAGTCGATGAACGTGGCCGACGACAGCGGCATGCCAAAGTTCAGGATAGTACCTGCACCTGCCTGCCGGGCGGTCAGCTTCGTGCTCGCCTTGGCGACCACACCTGGCAGTGTGATATCCGCCCCGTTGCTCAGATCACGCACGGTGATCGAGGTAATGTAGCTGCCGGCGGAGCCGGTGATGCCGGCACCTGTTATGTCAATGGCCGGGGCGCAGAGGGTCTTGAGCTGCCCCGCGCCCAGATCAATCGAATCAATCGTTGTCGTTTTCGGCGAGGATTTCGCGCCGGTGACGGTTACGGTTAACGAGGACTTGGCATCGGTTCCGCTGAGCACGAGGCTCTGGGCGTCACGGGGCTCAAGATCCGCGCCCCCGCGCAACACCTGGGCTGAACCCAGGCCCGATAGCTTGATGGTAACCGTATCACCTGAATCATCGGTGAACTTGTAAGGGTGCCTGGCATCCACTGTGGAACTGATCGGGGTCAGTATTTCAGTTTGAGCCTGGGTTGTGAAGACCCTCGGTTCGTTTCTGGCATTGTCGGTCGCCTCTGAATAAAAGTCGTAGTGATGCCCCCACGAGCCGTCATAGCTTGCGGTGGTGGCGGTTGTGTTGTCCAGCCAGAGCGTCCAGGCGCCACCATCATCGCGGACATAGATATCATAGGTCGCGAGGGTACTGCCCCTGTCGTTGTTGGCGCCCGTCCAGGAGACTGGGAAGGCTGGTCCCACCTCAGTGGCCGGTAATGCAGAAACCACGGTGGTGGTATTCAGCAGGACGTCCACCTTGAAGCCCTGATAGCTGGCGGAAGCCAGGTCGCTCCAGCCGTCTCCGTTAAAATCTCCGGCGACGATAGAATAGGGGTTTCCGACGGTATAGCTGGTCCTGGCCTGGAAGGTGCCGTCTGCATTACCCAACAGGATACCCAACGATTCTCCATCAGCATTTGCCACTGCCAGATCGCTTTGGCCATCCCTGTTGAAATCCGCCACTGTAATACCCATGGGCGTGTAGCCGGCGGCGTAAATGACTTTGTCCTGGAACGTACCATCCCTCTTATTCAGCAGGATGCTTACCGTCTTGTTTCCAACATTGGCGGTGGCCAGATCACTCCAGCCATCATTATTGAAGTCTCCCACCGTGGCAACCCATGGGCCAGTGCCGGCGCCGGTGCTGTAGTCGGTATTGGCTCCAAAGGCGCCGTCACCATTGCTGATACCACCAACGGTCGTGGACTGACCCAGCAGGACGCTGACCGTATTGCTAAGGTAATTGGACGTGACCAGATCACTCACGCCATCGTGGTTGAAGTCTCCCACTGCGACCGAATAAGGGAAGCTGCCGGTGCTGTAGTCGGCCTTGTCATGGAAAGTGCCATCGCCCTTGCCCAGCAAGACACTCACTGTCTTGTCCGTGTAATTGGCCACAACCAGATCGCTCACGCTATCCTGATTGAAGTCTCCCAATGTCACAGTCTGAGGGAAATCACCAACGCCGTAGTCGGCCTTTGCCGCAAACGTGCCATCTTTGTTATTGAGCAGGACACTCACCGTATTGCCCATGTAATTGCCTGTGGCCAGATCGCTCCAGCCATCGTTGTTGAGGTCCCCCACGGTGAGTGACCAGGGGCCGAGTCCGACGCTATAGCTGACCTTGTCTTGGAACGTGCCATCTCCTTTTCCCATCATGACGCTTACGGCACAACTGACTTCATCGGCCGTGATCAGGTCGATATAACCATCCTTGTTCAGGTCAGCCGCCGCGATGCCGCGTGAGTACGCGTTGTTGGCAAGGGCAAGAGAATGAGCCGTTCCAAACGTTGCCCCGCTCAGAAGGATTCTCTGCTCCAGTGATTCGATCACTCTTTCCGCCGCGCCGGCAATAGCCGTACCACGGGTACGATGTCGTGGCGTCCGTGAGGTGCCCGATTGCTTAGGTTGTAGATGTTTTGATGTCTGCGCCTGCACCGGAAACCGGAGATCCTTCGCCATAATCGTTGTCTTTCGCTGTCAGTGGGACGGTCCAAGGGTGTGATTGAAGTGTTTCTCTCAAACAGCAGAAACTAAATAAGCAAGCACCTGCGTTCAGCAGCCCAATTGAACGCAGTGTGATCGTAATGGGATTTTGTTAGTATGCAATAGCTTCCCTTGGACTCTGTCGCGCAGCCAAATCTCCGATCATTATTCGAACCGCTGTAACAGCCATTCCGGCGGCCGAATCGGCCGGCCGTCGGGGTGGACGATGGCGTGCACCGTATACCCTTCGGCAACCGCTTCGCCTGCCTCGTTGGTGATGCGCACCGAGAACTTCAGGCTCGCCCGCCCCGCCATCTCCATGCTCACATCCAGCCACAGCAGGTCATCATACTGTGCCCGTCCGCGATAGTTCACGTGCGCTTCCACCAGCGGCAGCATGTAGCCCTGCTCTTCCCACTGTGTATACACCATGCCATGTGCACGCATGATCTCCGTCCGGCCGACCTCAAACCATTCCAGCGCCCGCGAGTTATAGTACGTGCCAAGACGATCCACTTCGGCATAGCGCACCCGCAGACTGGTTCGATGCTCAAGTTTTCCGTTGGCGCCTGGCTGCTGCATGGGAGGATTCCAGCGGGACGCGGCGTGCCTGTCAATGCTGCACATCCCGGGTTGACATTTGCGCAGCATCGCAACACGATCTGCCGAAGATCAGGTGGGCGGGTGGGAGGATCGCATGCATGTAACGGTACTGAGCCCGGAGCAGATCAATCGGATTGACGAGGCTTCTCTTTCCATTCTGCAACGAACCGGAATCCTCTTGCCGCATCCGGACATGCTCAGCCGTTTCGCCGATGCCGGCGCCCAGGTGGATTTCGCAGCGCAACGAGTACGGATTCCCGCGGATTTGGTGAAGCGGTGTCGCCAGAGCGCCGGCAAAACCTACACGCTGTATGGCCGCGATCTGGCGAAGAAAGCGGAATTCGGAGTTGGCAAGCGCAACTACAACTCCATCGGCGGTGAGGCGATGTGGGTGGATGGCATCGCCCAGCCGCGACGCTTCCCTTGCCTGCAGGATGTGGCGAATGCCACGCGGCTGGCCGATGCTCTGCCACAGATCACCATCGCCGGCGCGATGGCCGACCCCCATGAGTTGCCCGTCGGATGGCGCTGCGTCGCGGTGATGGCCGAGATGCTGCGCAACACCACCAAACCGATCACTTTCTTCTACCGCGACCGAAAGAGCGCTGAGTTTCTGAACGAGATGGTGATCGCACTTCGCGGCGATGCCCAGCGGGCAGAGCAGTACCCGGTCTGTTATCCGTTCCTGGAGCCGATCAGTCCCCTGCGCTTCCCCTTCGACGGGGTGGATCTGCTCTACGAGACGGCAAAGCTGAACCTACCCGTACCCATCGGCCCAATGGCGCAGATGGGCGTGTCCGCGCCCATGAGCCTGGCTGCGACGGCAGCGATAGAGAACGCCGAGATTCTCGCTGGTCTGTGTATCACCCAGTTGATCCGGACGGGCATGCCGGTGTGCTATGGCGGCATCTGCCATGCCTTTGACATGCGCACGACGCAGATGATCTTCTCCGGCCCGGAGCAGGCGATCTTCGGCGTGGCCATGACGCAAATGGGCAAACACTATGGCCTGCCGGTGTACATCAATGTCGGCCTGACCGACTCCAAGCGCCCGGATGCCCAGGCGGGCCTGGAGGCGGGAGTGACGCTGGCACTGGGGGCGGCGGCCGGGGCGGACATCTTCGGCCACTTGGGGATCTGCGGCGTCGATCAGGCGGCCAGTCTGGACATGCTGATCCTGCAGCACGAAATCATCCGCTATGTCGAAAGCTGTATGCGCAACCTGGACTATAGCGACGATGCCATTCCACTGGACCTTATTGATGAGGTCGGTCCCGGCGGCACCTTCATTGACAGCGAACACACCGCCAGACGCTTCCGAGAAGAGTTATTCATCCCCGAGATCTTCGACCGTCAGTTCTTCCAGGCATGGCTCGACGGCGGCGCCGTGGACACCGAGCAACGCTGCGTCGAACTGCGGCTGAGGCTGCTGCGCGAACACGAGGTGGATCACATTCCGACCGAGCTGGACCGCGAGTTCACCCGGATTGTTCAAGCGGCGCAACGGAGCCTGTGAAACGCCAAGTCGCACGTGTCCCCGCGACAATGACGACATCTGCATCTTTTGCATGGCTGCTGAACTTGCGCCTGCTTTGTGTTATTATGGAGAGCCTATAGACCACAACGAGTTTGAAATGGCTCGGCCACGGTTCCACGTTTGGACGGGTTTGAAGCCTGAGGATGTAGTGCAATGGCGCAGAATGCAGTTGACCGGAATGAATCCGGTACGGCTCCCAAGGACGGGTCCAAGCCCAACGTCAGACCCGGTCCGCCCACACCCCCCGTGGCTCCAGAGGCAGCTACCCGCCTGCGGGCGGAGTTGCCCGATGCCGTGGCCGCCACCCTTCGCGGCATGGGCGATCCCCAAGTAGTCCTCGCCATTGAGACGGATATCGACCTGCTGGGTGATTATGTCCCGCAGTGGCTGGTAGCCACCGCCGACCGTCTGCTGGTATTCGACACCAAAGGCGTCGCCACCGTGCAGATTGGCATCCCGGAGGTCAAGGACTTCCAAGCCATCGCGGGCGTCGGGTCCGGGATAGTCCAGGCTCAGGTAGATGGCGTCTGGCTGGACCTGGTACGTTTCAGCAATGGCCAGAAATACTGGTTCGGCCGCCTGGTAAAGCGACTCAAGCAACTGCGCGCCGGCGACAAACTGCAACTGGAAGATGAAGATGAGCATGATCCGGTGCGATGCCGGAGTTGCGGCCTGATGCTCAGTTTCGCGGGTGAGACCTGCCCGCGCTGCATCCATCGCGGTGCGGTGATGACCCGGCTGTTTGGGCTGATGCGGCCCTATGCCGCGTCGGGCGCGATCATGCTGATGCTGCTGGTGGCGGGTGTGTCATTGGACATGGTCGGTCCGGGAATGATCGGCTTTCTGGTCGATCACGTGCTCAAGACGGGTGATCCCGCCAGGGGGCAATTGCCTGGGTTCCTTCAGCAGATGAACTCGACCAGCCTGCTGCTGCTGATTGTGGGCGTGATCGCCTTGGTCGCGGTCTGCCGACAAACGGTGAACGCGATCAATGGCCGCATCTCCAGCCGGGTTGGCACACTGATTACCTTCGACATCCGCAACCGCCTCGTTGAGCACATGGAGCGGCTGAGCATCAGCTATTACGATCGCCAGCCCACCGGGTCGCTGGTTGGCCGGGTCGCCTATGACACCAACGCCATCCAGGATTTCATGGGGCAGCTTACCGGCGGGTTCGTGGTGCAGATTCTGCTTGTCGTGCTTTCGGGCACGATGATGTGCCGGATCTCGCCACAATTGGCTTTGTGGACCTTGTTGCCCGCGCCGTTTGTACTCGCCGGCACGGTCGCCTTCTATCGCTTTGTCTACCCGAAGTACCACCGGCTGTGGGACCGCTCCAACCGCCAGGCCGGCCTGCTCTCGGGCGTGCTTTCAGGCATCCGGGTGGTGAAAGCATTTGCTCAGGAAGAGCGGGAACTGGATCGCTTCCGCACTGCGGCAACCGAACTGCGCAACGCCCGCCTCCGGGTCGATTTCTCTGCCGCAACCTTCTACCCCATCATGGGCTTGGTCTTCTCCTCCGGCGGCTGGCTGATCTGGTACATTGGCGGCCAGCGCGTGCTCGGCGGCAAACTGACCCTGGGCGATCTGATGGCCTTCTTCGGCTATCTGGGCATGTTCTACGGCCCACTGAGTTCTCTTACGCAGCTCACCAACTGGTTGACCAATTTCACCACCCAGGTCCACCGCATCTTTGAGGTCCTGGATACCCCCGTCTCGATCACCGATACCCAGGACGCTGTCGCCATCCCAGTGATGCGGGGCGACATCGAGTTTAACAATGTCGTCTTTGGCTATACGCGGCAGACACCGGTCATCAAGGGCGTCAACATGAAGATCGACGCCGGCCAGAAGATCGGCGTCGTCGGCCGCAGCGGCTCTGGCAAAACCACCATCATCAACCTGCTGTGCCGTTTCTATGATGTCGATGAGGGAACCGTGTCCATCGATGGCATCGATGTGCGGCGAATCGCCCGCCATGACCTGCATCGGCAGATCGGGCTGGTGCTGCAGGAACCGTTCCTCTTCCGCGGCACCATCTGGGACAACCTGATCTACGGCCGCAGCGATGCCGCCATCGAACAGGTGCTGGCGGCATCGCGCGCTGCCAACTGCCACGACTTCATCATGAGGCGCTACCACGCCTACGACACCTGGGTCGGCGAAGGTGGCGCCGGCATGAGCGGCGGCGAGAAGCAGCGAACCAGTATCGCCCGTGCCCTGTTGTGCGATCCGCGCGTGCTGATCCTCGATGAGGCCACCAGCAGCATCGATTCCGAGAGCGAACTGGCCATCCAACTGGCTCTGGCCCATCTTGTCCGGGGCCGTACGACCATTGCGGTGGCCCACCGCCTCTCAACCTTGCGCAATTCCGATCGCATTCTGGTCTTCGATGATGGCAAGATCATCGAGCAGGGAAGCCACGCTGAGCTGATGGCGATCAAGGGGAAATACGCCAAGCTGGTCGAGATCCAGTCGGCCGCCGCCCCCGGTGCCAGCATTGATGCACTGGTGCAAAAGGAAAAGGAAAAAACCGAGCCAGTGCCTCTTGCCGATCTGCCGCGCGATCCGCTAACCGGGTTGACACCGATCAACGCCCACGAAATCCGCTGGATGACGCCGGAAAACTCCGCCATCCACCTGGGTGATCGCAACGCCTTGCACCTGACCGTGATCAACGAACGGATCTACCACGGTGTCTTCGCCCTCCGCTGTCTCCCGGTTCGCTGCCGCGATCAATACATCAGCCTTCGCTTTGTCGATACCGAGAATCGCGAGCAGGAGATCGGTATGATCCGCGACCTGGCGGACTGGCCCGAGAGTGCCCAGAAGCTGATCCAGGATTCGCTGTTGCGGCGATACTTCGTCCACACGATCCGCCGCATCCGCTCGATCAAGCAATTCTCTGGTTTCCTCAGTTTTGACGTGGAGACGGACCTGGGCCCACGTGATTTCATCCTGCGTTACACCGGATCGGCCGCAACCGACTACGGCAAGTCCGGCCGCATCCTGGTGGACGTTGAGGCTAACCGCTACGTGTTGCCTGACCTGAATGAACTGCCAGCGAGTGAACGGCAGCTCTTCGAACGCTACATCTACTGGTAAGCATAACCCCTACAAGCGAGTCCACGATCCGATTCCGGAATTCAAACTTCCAGCGCAATCCCATGCGCTGCGGCCGCCGCCTTCAGCACGACCACTGACTTTTTCAGATCCTCCACTAGCGACGGTCGATTCCCCAAGTCCAATCCCAGATACCCGTCATACCGCTGCAGTCTGAGCACCCGGAAGAACTCGTCCCAGTCGATGATCCCCTCGCCCGGAGGCAGATGGTTGGTATCGGCCGGATTGTTGTCCGACACATGGATATTGGCGTACTGGCCTTCGAGTTTCATCAGTGCCAGCGACACATTTTCGCGCTGGGCAGAAAAGTGGCCGGTATCAAAGTTGGCCTTGAAATTGTCCATCCCCACATCCCTGACCAGGCGGATCATCGAGTCCACCGAGCAGACCACCTCCGCAACGCGCGGTTCCATGATGATCGTCCGCCCGAACTGGCGGGCAATCCCGGCCGTGTGCCGGCATGACTCCACCAGCACACCCCAGACGCTGTCCCAACTGAACCCATCGGGAATGCGCACGCGAAACGTATTGGCAAATCGATAGTCCGCATTCAACCGGTACGGCGCATCACCAAGATACTCTATCGGCGGTGCATAGCTGGCCAGATGCAGTGTCTGCGCTCCCAGATAGACGCCCAACTCCGTCGTCCGCTTGAACCGTTCGTAAGCGGCAAGCCGCCGCGCATCGTCGAGGCTGACCAGCTCAGGATCGACGCCGCAAAAGTTGTGTACCTGCACTCCATGGTCATCGAGGCATTCCTTCAAGTCCCGCCGTCGCCGCCACACCTGCTGGGTATGTTCAGGTCCCAACCCTTCCATCTCCAGATAATGAAACCCCATCTTCTCGATGTCCGCCACCGCCCTGAAGTCATCTTCGACCGAAGGTGGATAGCCGTACTTGAAGATCGTGTACAGGTAGGTGATGCTGAGTCTCATATTGCCTCCTCAACACCTGCTGATGGCTAGCCCACCCTGATCAGGCGGTAGTTCTTCTTGCCGGAGCGCAGGACGATGCTGTTGCCGCCGATCAGATCACTCGTTCCCAGCATCGCATTGGCGTCGGTCATCGCCTTGTTGTTCACATACAGTCCGCCCTGTGCGACCAGCCGGCGGGCTTCACCCTTGCTCTTGGCCAGGCCAGTAGCCACGGCGGCATCCAGCAATCCCCAGCCAGGCTGAAGCTGAGTGCTGGGTATCGTAGTCGTCGGCACACCTTGTGCCGCCAGGGCCTCGACCCCCGCCGCATCCAGCGTGTCGCTTCCCGAGGCATAGAGTGTATTGCTCGCCGCGATCGCCTGTGCCGTGGCCTCTTTGCCATGCACCAGATTGGTCATCTCCTCGGCCAGCTTCTTCTGTGCCAGCCGTCTCTCTGGAGCCTTTGCATGCTCGGCCAGCAGCGCATCGATCTCCGGCAAAGGCAGGAAGGTGAATATCTTCAAGTACCGGCCGGCATCAGCATCCTCAACGCGAGCCCAGAACTGGTAGAAGTCGAATGGCTTGGTCCGGTCGGCCGTCAGCCAGACGGCATTGCCTTCGCTCTTGCCGAACTTCTTGCCCGCCGAATCGGTGATCAGCGGCAGCGTCAGCCCCAGCACATTGCCGCTTTCGCCTTCGATCTTGCGCACCAGGTCCACGCCGCTCATGATGTTGCCCCACTGGTCGGAGCCGCCCATCTGCAACACGCAGTTGTATTCCTTGTAGAGCTTGTAGAAGTCATATCCCTGTAGAAGCTGGTAGCTGAACTCCGTGTAGCTCATCCCCTCTTCGCTGGCTTCCATCCGCGCCCGCACCGAATCCTTCGCCAGCATCGTGCCGATGCGAAAGTGTTTGCCGACATCACGCAGGAAGTCGATCGCCGACATGCTGGCAAACCAGTCCATGTTGTTGACGATCATGGCCGGCGCCGTGGGGTGATTGAAGTCCAGGAACTTCTCCAGCACCCCGCGAATGCCCTTGAGATACCCGGCCACCGTCTCCTTGGTCAGCAGCTCGCGCTCGGTGGTCTTGCCGCCCGGATCACCGATCATGCCGGTGGCCCCGCCGCAGATCGCGATTGGCCGCAATCCGTTCTTCTGCGCGTACATCAGGCTCAGAATGGCCACAAAGTTACCCACATGCAGCGAGTCCGCGGTTGGGTCAAACCCCGCATATGCCGCGATCGGACCCTTGGCCGCCAGAGCGCGCAGTTTCGCATCCATATCCGGGTCAGAGGCCTGGTTGAACAATCCACGGCTTTTCAGATCGGCTACCAGATTCATGGCACAAGCTCCTAAGGGTCGGCGATTGTAGCCGCACACCCCCATCAGGCAACCGCGCCACACATTGCCGCTACCGAAGAATCGCCTTCAGAGCCGACGTCACCGCATCCACATGTCGCTCCGTGGCACTTTCTCCCATCAACCCGATCCGCCACGCCTTGCCCTTGAACGCGCCGAGGCCAGCGCCGATTTCGATGCCATATTCCTCAAGCAATCGCTTGCGCACTGCCGAATCATCCACCCCATCCGGGATGCTCACCGTGTTGAGCATCGGCAAGCGGTGATCCGCATCCGCCAGGAAACGAATCCCCATCGCCTCCAGCTTCTCCTTCAGCCGCAGATGACACTGCATATGCCGCGCCCATCGCTTCTGGAGCCCTTCCTCCAACACTAGCCGCAGCGACTCGTGCAGGGCATAGATCATGTTGATCGGCGCGGTGTGATGATACAGCCGCTCGCTCCCCCAGTACTGCCGCACCATATTCATATCCAGGTACCAGCTCTGCACCTTGGTCTTGCGCGTGGCGATCACCTTTTCGGCCGCCGCGCTGAAGGTCACCGGCGAAAGCCCGGGCGGACAGGACAGGCATTTCTGGGTCCCGCTGTAACAGGCGTCGATGCCCCAGCCATCCACATTCACTTCCACTCCCGCCAGGCTAGTCACCGTATCCACCAGTATCAGCGCCCCCGCATCATGCACCACGCGACCGATCGCCTCGATCGGCTGCAACGCGCCCGTTGACGTCTCGGCATGCACGATGCCCACAACCTTGAACGGCCCGTGCTTGGCAATGGCCTCGCGAACCTGATCGGCCGTGAAGACCTGCCCCCACGGCACCTCAATCGCGGTCACCCGCGCACCGGCTCGCTGGGCGACATCCTTCATCCGCTGCCCAAAGACACCGGCGATGCATACCAGCATGGCATCGCCCGGCTCGATCAGATCGTCGACGCACGTCTCCATGCCGGCCGACCCGGTGCCGCTTACCGCCAGCGTCAGCGTATTCTTCGTCTGGAACACCGCCTGCAGCATCTCGCGCACCTGATTCAGGATCACCAGGAACTGCCCATCGAGGTGCCCCACCGTCGGCTGCGCCAGCGCCGCCAGAACGCGAGGATTCACATCCGATGGACCAGGCCCCATCAGCATACGCGGCTGTATCTTGATTGCTTCGATCATCATCTCCACCAAAATTCTTTAACTGTTCAGACTTCCCGAACTCTCATCCGCCGATTTATAGATCGCCGCCGTCCATCTTGGAAGCTGCGCCATGTCGAATGGCGGCACAAACGATTGTGCCAGCCGCACATTCTCCACCACTTCATCCGGCCAGCGCATCCCAAGATTCGCCACGTGCACTCGGCTGTCCGAGAGCACAAATTTCAGCGCCACTTCATACAGATCATGCGCCTGCTGCCACTGCGGCGCCAGATACTGCGCGATCCGCTGCAGCATCCCCGATGTCAGCGGCCGCATCACCGCCACACCCATGTCCTTCTCCTTCGCCTCGTTCAGCACATGCAGGGCCGCCGACTGGTAGATCAGGTTATATCGCACCTGCATCACATCGAACCGTCCGCTGGCAATCAGCGACCGGGCCGTCCAGGGCTCCTCCACCGTAAACCCGATGAAGCGTACTTTCCCCTGCTTGCGAAGCTGATCCAGGGCATCAGCCAGGCCGCCGTGCAGGATCAACTCCACCTGCTGGTCGGTATACATTCCACCATGAAACTGGATCACATCCAGATAATCGGTCCGCAGCCGCCCCAGCGACTTCTCGACGCTGCGCACCACATCCGCCGGCGAGAGTCCGTCATAGCCCACCTTGCTGGCCAGCACAAACCGATCGCGCCGCCCTTGCGTCGCCTCGCCGATAATCGACTCGCTGTTGCCATCGCCATACGAAGGAGCGGTGTCGATGTAATTGATTCCCGCATCCAGCGCTGCATGCACCGTCGTAATCGCCGTCTTGCGGCCCTCCGGGGTAAACGGATCCCATCCCCGCACTCGATTCACCCCTCCGAAGGGGTAGCCACCCAGCGCGATACGCGTCACCTGCAGGTTTGTCCGACCCAGCCGCACACGCGGCACATCTGTTGTCATGATGCGCTCCCGCCGCGGCGCAACTCAACGCCCTGCTCGATCAGCCGCTGCTGCAGCCGCGCCACATCCAGCTTGCGTGGTGCAACCTTCGCCTCCGCACACATCGCCGCCGCCGCACCAGCCGCCTCCCCAATCGCGATCATGTTCACCATCGCCCGATGCGATTCATACGACTGCTGCTGGCTGGAAATACATCGCCCTGCAATCAGCAGACCATCGATCTTCTTCGGCACCAGGCAGCGGTAGGGAATGTCATATCCATCGTGCTCGAGATACCGGCGGTAACCATAGAAGTGGATGATCGCGCATGGGCTGATCGCAATCACATCGTCAAAGCGCGCCCCCTGGATCGCATCCTCCGCCGTCAGTTTGTATTCACCCTCGACAAAGCGCGTCTGCCGGATGCCCAGCAGCGGCGGCGTCTCCACTACCCGCGCATCAGCCAACTCCGGGTGCTCTTTCTGCTTCGCGGCAAAGTCCTCGTATACCTTCAGTCGCGCCCCGACCTCCGCCTTGGAAAGCTCATCTCCATCCGCAGCATTAATCGGCCCTGTCGCAGGGCCCCAGACCACCGCGTTGCTTCCGAAATCGCAGGCAAATCCACCTTTGGGCCGGCCGCTGCCGAACTCGATCCGGTACATGAGCTGATCGTTCAGCCGCTTCTGCTCATCATGTTTTGTCTGCCAGAACGGTGCCCCCGCCCGCGCTGCCACATCCGCATCCCCACTGGCATCAATCACCACTCCCGCCAGCATCGCCTGCCTGCCGCTCTTATTCTCCACCAGGACGCCGCGCACCACATTGTCTTCGACAATCGCATCGCAGAACCAGGTGTGCAGCAGCACCTCCACCCCCGCGTCCACGCACATCTTGAGCGTCACGAACTTGAACTTCTCCGTATCGATCGCATAGCTGTATTCAAGCTGCCCCGGCTCCGTCGGATACTCCTTCTGCGAATACGGGCTCTTGCCCAGCCCCCCCATCGCCTTGAGCTTCAGCACGATCTCCTGCGCGATCCCCCGCACCACCTGCGCTGCCCCGCGCTCGGGATCAATCGGCCGCTGATTGCGAAACCCGTTAATGCACGCCATCAGCGATGCCGTCGCCGTTCCACCCAGGTACCCGAATTGCTCGATCAACACCGTCTTCGCGCCAGTGCGCGCTGCCGATATCGCCGCCGCCAGCCCCGCCGGACCGCCGCCGACAACGATCACATCCACCTTCCGCGTGACCGGTACTTTCCGAGCGGGCTCGACATGGTATTCCATCGTTGCCTTCCTTACTTTGGGGGTGTCTCCAATTGTCGCTACCATGGACACTTGAGCAAGTCGCCCGCCGCCTCGGCCGGCGCAAATCCGGAAACCGCACATGATTCATCGCTGGGACATCATCACTATCGGCAACCTGTCGCGCAACCGCTACTGGGGCGAAAGTGAACAGCAGGCCTATCGCCCGGCCCTGTGCACCTGCACCCTCATCCGCGGCGATGGGCTTACGCTCATCGTTGATCCCTCCATCGCCGACCTCAAACAAATGGCCACAGAGCTCGATCGCCGCACCGGCCTGAACCTCGATGCCATCAACATGGCCTTCATCACTCACGCCCACGGCGACCACCACGCCGGCCTGCGCCACTTCGCCAAAGCCCGCTGGTTCTCCTCACCCTCTGTCGCCCAGGCCATCAACAGCACCGCCCAATACCCCCGCCCCGTCGAGCCCGCCGGCGCTTCTCTCGGTAACGACATCGCACTGCTCCCCACCCCCGGCCACACCTTGGATCATCACAGCCTCCGCTTCACCTGCGATGGCAAATCCATCGTCATCGCCGGCGATGCCGTCATGACCCGCGACTTCTTCACCGATCGCCGCGGTTTCCACAATTCCGCCGACTTCGCCGTCGCCAGCGCCACCATCACACGCCTCAGCACTATCGCCGACCTCATCATCCCCGGCCACGACAACTACTTCCTCACCGGCCGCTAGGCCCTGTCTAGGAAACCGATGGTCCCATGGGCTTCTCAGACAGAGCCTGGCGTTCCACCTTGTAGTGCAGCCACAGATTCCCATCCGCCTGCGGCTCGGCCGAGATCAGCGTCAACCTCGCCGGGCGATCGCTCGCGGTCAGATCCGGGCAATCCGCCAGCGTCGGCGTGGCGTCGCCGCCGATCATCATCGGCCACACGATCAGGTGAATCTCGTCAATCAGGTCCGCTCGCAGCATCGCCCCATTGAGCGTGCCACCACCACAGAGCCGGGCCACCTTCACATCCAGCTTGCGCCACAGCTTCCGCATCGCTTCGGCCAGGTCCACATGGTGCTGCCCGGCGATAAGATACGGGATCATCTCCCGCCGAAGATAAGCCAGGTACTCGGCCGGCGCACCATGGGAAACCAGATGCAGGATATGACACCCCGCGTTTTCGGTCGCCTTATACCCACTCCGGCATCGTCCCCGCCCATCCACCAGCACCGCCCAATTCGTCGTTCGCTTCACTACCTCTTCAGGCAGGAACTCGTCATGGAGCGTGGTGGGGTCGCCCTCAAACGGCGGCAACTCGCGTAGCGGATCGCTCTCCCGCATCACCGTGCCGCTGCCCATGATCGCCGCCTGCGGATGGCAACTGGCCTCAATAGCCATCTCCACCATCTTCCAGGTCGCCCCACCGTCCGGCAGCAGCTTCTCAGCCGGGTGCTTATCGAACATGGTCAAGCTCGGCGCAAAAGTGATCCGCCCATCCACCGAGGCCGCCAACTGCATCACAATGTACGTACGATCCATCTTCCTCTCCTTCTGGTCAGGCATGATAATGCAGCGTTGCAACCAGAAGGTCCACAGCCATGCCAGCGATTTCACCTGCGATGGCAAATCTCTCGCCGCCTCTACTAACGCTCGCCTGAATCGCTATCATTCTCCGCCTAAGATCAAAGCAGAATTCATGGCCACTAACTGGCAGCAACCTCTTCCGCCGATCTACCAGTCGCTCAGCGATGAGGAGCTTCGTGCCCGCATCGTTACCGCCCGGCACAAGCTCGGGAAGGAGCTTGTCATCCTCGGCCATCACTACCAGCAGGATGACATCGTCAACTTCGCCGACTTCTCCGGCGATTCGCTTGAACTCTCCCGCAATGCCGCCAGCCAGAAAGATGCCAAGTACGTCGTCTTCTGCGGTGTGCATTTCATGGCTGAGTCGGCCGACATTCTCACCGCGCCCAATGTGCACGTGATCCTTCCCGACCTGGGCGCGGGCTGCTCGATGGCCGACATGGCCAACCTCGATCAGACCCTCGAATGCTGGGCGCAGCTTGAAGAAACCTGCCCCGACCAAAAGCTCATCCCCATCACCTACGTGAACTCAACGGCCGCCATCAAAGCCTTCGTCGGTGAGCATGGCGGCGCCGTCTGTACCAGCTCCAATGCCCGCAAAGTGCTGGAATGGGCACTGGCTCAGACCGACGGCAAACCCATCAAGGTGCTCTTCTTCCCTGACCAGCACCTCGGCCGGAATACGGCCTACGCCATGGGATATCCGCTAACCAGCATGGTCACCTGGGACCCCCGCCAAGACCTCGGCGGCAATTCCTCCGCCGCCCTGCACGACTCCACCTTCGTGCTCTGGAAAGGCCATTGCTCGGTCCACATGCTCTTCCGACCCGAACACATCGACCAGGTCCGCCAGAAGTACCCGCAGATGAAAGTCATCGTCCATCCGGAATGTGCCTGGGATGTAGTCCAGAAAGCCGACATGAGCGGCTCAACCGCGCAGATCATGAAGCTCGTCGACGCCTCGCCCTCCGGCAGCCAGTGGGCAATCGGCACCGAGGTTCACATGGTCAATCGCCTGGCGAAGCGTAACCCCGACAAGAAGATCATTATCCTCTCCGACTGCCAGTGCCTCTGCACCACGATGTACCGCATCGACCTTCCCCACCTGTGCTGGGTCATCGAGAACCTCGTGCAGGGAAAAGTTGTCAACGAAATCAAAGTGGAACCCGAAACCCGCAAATGGGCCACCGTTGCCCTCGAGCGCATGCTCGCCATCCGTTAACGCAGATCTTCACATCCCCTGCATCCGCGGATTCACGAAGATATTGTCATGCCCCGGAACCACCAGGTCCGCGATCTCATACACCTCGCGCATCGACTCGCCAACCTTCGCCACATCAAATGATCCCGGCAACGCCTGCGTCACCAGGAAATGCTCCTGCGTCGGGATGGCATCCCCCGCCACCAGTATGGTCATCGTCGGCTGCGATATCAGTAACCCGCACGTCCCCGCAGTGAATCCCGGCAGCGGGAACAGGTCGATCCCCTCGGCGATCTTGTCATCCGCTACCTGCGTGGCATCCAGGATCGCCAGTTCGCGGTCGATCACCCGCGCTTCATCCGACTCATCGCCCAACTCCTGCTTGATCCTCTCCAGGCCCGGCCGGACCGTCTCGCGCTCCGCCTCGCAGATCAACACCTTGGCATGAGTGAACAGGCTTACACCCGCACGATGGGCCGGCCGGAAATTGGTCAAAAACACCGTGTCGATCTTGTCGGGTTTCAGCCCGGTTCTCTCGTACAATCGCGCCGCAAGGACGGCCGGCGGAAGACCCGGGTCAACCAGGATATGCCGCTTGCCAACGCGCAAGAGGGTCGTGGTGGCATGCGGTGTGCGCACAGCGGACTGCTCACCCCAGATGAGGTTCTTGCTCAAACAGCCAATGCTGATAATGTCGACTCGAGCCGAAGCCATGACTAGAGCGTATTCCAAAACCAGACTGCGGGAAAGCGCGCGAATGCGCAGCATTCTTTCGTTTGCGCTGGTTCTGCTCATTGCCACAGGTTGCGCCACGCGCCCGCCAGGGCCCTCCGCACCCTCTGCGGTGGCCACCATGCGTCACGAGCCCTGGGACCTGAAGTACCCGCACTCCACTTGTCTGGTGAGCCCCCACTACCGCATCTACACCGACATTGACGATCCCGACACCCTCGACCAGCTCACCCAACTGATGGAAGGAGCATTCCGTCAGTACCAACTGCTCGCTCCCGGCATCCCGCTATCCAAGCAGGCGTTGCGCAGTTACATCTTCGCCGGCCGTGAGCAATGGGCCGCCTTCACCGCAAAGAATACCGGCGCCGATGCGCCCATCTACCTCAAGATCTCGCGCGGCGCCTACACGGTCGATGACTGGTTCGTCGCCTTCTGGCTGGGCGATCGCGGCACCTTTGCCGTTGCCGCCCACGAAGGCTGGCACCAGTTCGTCGCCCGCAACTACGCCGGGCGGATCCCCCCTGCCATCGAAGAAGGCATCGCCTGCATGTTCGAGGATGTCGAATGGAAAGGCCGCCTTCCGCAATGGAACATTGGCGCAGCACCCAGCCGGCGCCGCGTGCTCGCCAGCGCCATGACCACGGGCAACCGCTGGCCGCTCGAAAAACTGCTGCGCCTCCACGCCGGCGATGTGATCGGCCTGCCCCGTCAGCAGATCGACACGTTCTACGCCCAAACCTGGGCCCTGGCGATGTTCCTCCGCGAAGCCGAGGATGGCCGCTACCGCAGCGCCTTCCAGCGTTACCTCGCAGACATTGCCGCCGGCCAGGCCTACCGCCCCGCCGAACTCTCCAGCCTGGGCCAGCGCGAGTGGAACCCCGCCGTCGCGGGCGCTCAACTCGCCCACTACCTCAATCTCCCGCTCTCAGAGATCGACACCCGCTACCAGCGCTACTGCCGCACCCTCACCGACTCCGCCGACTAGCCCCACGCCCAATCCCCCCTTCTTAACCTTCCGCCTTCATCCTTCATCTTTCGCTTATCCCGCCTCACTCCTCTGCTATAATCAGAAAAGATGCCTCTCAGCCCCGACGACACCGTCTGCTACTGCTTCCACGTCCCCAAGCGGAAGATTGAGACTTTCTGCCGCCTCACCAAACCACGCTACCCGTCGCAAATCTCCGAGTGCCTCTCCGCCGGCACCGGTTGCGGCTGGTGCAGACCCCTGATCACACGCATCCACCACCAGACCTGCGGCACCAACAAGGAGTGGTGGCGAGAGACCGACCCGCAACCCACCCAATCCGAACCCACCTCCGCCGACGACTACCCCACCCCCGAAGCCTACGCCGCCGCCCGCCAGGCCTACCTCAAGCGCAAGGAAGAGAACTCTGTCGAATCCAGCCCCGGCTCCTCTTCGCCCCAATCGGGGCGGGAGATTTGAGCCCAGGGTCAGCCGTACTCGGCCAGCCCTGGGTTTCCATCGCGCCCCATACACCTCCGCCCTGCAAAGGGCGGGACGACCTCCCCGAACCCCGTTCCCGCCGCACCCGGCGCTCTGAAGGCTCCTGGTCATTTTGCATTTTGCATTTGTCATTCTCCTTGAGTCAGAACGCCGGCAGCGCAAATCGCATCGGCTTTCCCAGCAGGCGCTCCATCAATGGCTCGAAGACGTGCTCGATGCCGGCCAGATCGTGGATCATGATGATCTCGTCGCTGCGCTGGTCATTGAGGCCGCGGCCGTCCTCAGGCACCTCCTCATCGGTCCGTGCCAGGATCTTCTCGAGCGTGTTGTAGCCGAGACAATAGCGAGTATCCGGCAGCAATGGCCCCCAATCGAACGAGTCGTAGGTGCAGTCGCAGTCCGTGTCGAGGTGAGCGCCGTAGTGTTGGTACCACCGATACGCGACCTGCCATTGCGGTTGGCGGAACCCGGCCGACCGCAGGAACGCCTGCGCCCGATCATGCACCTGCTGCTGCTCAGGCGATGGCTTAGCGACCGGTTGGTAGTAGGGCCAGCCAGGCACGCCCTTCTCCAGGCCAGGGAATCGAAACAGCTTCGCCGGCCGTGCTACTCGGGCCACCGCATAGATGTCGTCCAGCAACGCCTCCATCCGCAGGATCTCCTTCTGCGACCGGTCCGCATGGTCGCGGAAGTCACAGAAGTGCGACCAGGTGTGGTTCCCCAGCACGAAGCCCTTGTGGATCGCCTCCACCACCATGGGCCGACCCTTTTCGAGTCTGTCGCCCGTGCAGCAGAAGAAGATGGCCGGCACGCCTTTGGCCAACAGGTAGTCTACCTTGCGTGGAAAGTCATCGGTCGGGGCATCGTCAATCGTCAGGTATGCCGTCTTTCTGGACGCGGATTGCATAGGAAAACTCACTTGTGGATCAGATCGGGGAGACAGCCGCGGCAGTCAGAGCCCTCTGCCGAGGCAAGAACGACGCTCAGATGATGTGGACGCGGGATCACCGCATCCGGCTTAGTAGTAGATGCTGATACGAAATGTACCCACGAATCGCCACAGGTCAACCATACAGGCGCCTGTGCGGCTTTCCGTTCCTCTTGGCGCGTCCCTGCGAGCTCTGTGTCTTTCGTGTGAAGCATCTTCTTCTTCACACATCAGTCCCCCATCTCTGCTTTCTGCTTTGACCTCCTCCAAAGATATTCGCGCCACCCCCGCAAATCCTCCTTCCCATGAGCCCCTCACCCCGCGTGACGTACCCGACCCGTTCCCCGTACAATCCCCAGCGTTGGAAGAGCACAGTGCAGCAGCCTGATCCAAACACCAACTTCCTCGCCACCATCCGCGACCTGTTCCGTCAACTCGACGGAACCATGCTCGCGGACCGGCCATACCTGCGCCGCGACCTTCGCATCGCCCGCAACCTCACCCTCGATGGCCGAACCTCCGGCGTTCCCACCATCCTCCAGCGTATCACAGACTCGCTTCTCCAGTCTCTCGCCCGCGTTCAACACCGCCGATCCGCCGCCCCCCGCATCGCCTATCCCGACGACCTCCCCGTCGCCCTGCGCGCCCCCGAGATCGCCGCCGCCATCCGCCAGCACCAGGTCGTCATCATCTGCGGCGCCACCGGCTCAGGCAAAACCACCCAACTCCCCAAGGTCTGCCTCGAACTCGGCCGCGGCATCCATGGCATGATCGGCCATACCCAACCCCGCCGCATCGCCGCCCGCTCCGTCGCCCGCCGCATCGCCGACGAACTCAACACCAACGTGGGCGGCCATTCAGGCCTCGTCGGCTACAAGGTCCGCTTCTCCGACCACGTTTCCCCCGCCAGCCTCATCAAGCTGATGACCGACGGCATCCTTCTCGCCGAGATCCAGTCCGACCGCCTTCTCTGGCAATACGACACCATCATCCTCGACGAAGCCCACGAGCGTTCCCTCAACATCGACTTCCTCATTGGCTATCTCCGCCACCTTCTCCCCCGCCGACCCGACCTCAAGCTGATCATCACCAGCGCCACCATCGCCCCCGAACGCTTCTCCGAACACTTCGACGGCGCCCCCATCATCAACGTTGAGGGCCGGATGTACCCCGTCGATCTCCGCTATCGCCCCTTCGATGTCGACAACCCCGATGAGCAGGATCTCCAGCAGGACCGCGCCATCCTCTCCGCCGTCGATGAGCTCTTCCAGCAAGGCCCCGGCGACACCCTCATCTTCCTCCCCGGCGAACGCGACATCCGTAACACCACCGAACTTCTCCGCAAGCACCACCCCAGGCACGTTGACATCCTCCCGCTCTACGCCCGCCTGTCAGCCGACGAGCAGATGCGCGTCTTCGCGCCCCACGACCGACCGCGCCTGATCCTCACCACCAACATCGCCGAGACCTCCCTCACCGTTCCAGGCGTCAAGTACGTCATCGACCTGGGTCTCGCCCGCATCTCCCGCTACGGCGGCCGGGGCTCCGTCCAGCGTCTGCCCATCGAGCCGATCTCTCAGGCCTCCGCCAACCAGCGCAGCGGCCGCTCCGGAAGAACTTGTCCTGGCGTCTGCATTCGCCTTTACTCCGAAGAGGCCTTCACCAAGCGACCCGAGTTCACCGATCCCGAGATCCGCCGCACCAACCTCGCCTCTGTCATCCTGCAAATGAAGTCCCTGCGCCTTGGCCGCATCGAAGACTTCCCCTTTCTCGATCCACCGGACTATCGCCAGATCCGCGATGGCTACCAGACGCTCCATGAACTAGGCGCCATCGACGAGCAGAACGAACTGACCGACCTCGGGCGGCTCCTCGCCCGTCTGCCCATCGACCCGCGTGTGGCCCGAATGGTCATCGCCGCCCGCGATTTCGCCTGCCTCCCCGACATCCTGATCATCGCCTCCGCCCTAAGCGTCCAGGATGCGCGCGAGCGCCCCATGGACAAGCAGGCGGCCGCCGACTCCGCCCACGATGAGTTCAAAGATCCCACCAGCGACTTCCTCACCCTCATCAAGCTCTGGAACTGGTTCCAGGAGCAGCAGAGGCACCTCTCCGAAAACAAGCTCCGTCACTTTTGCGCCAGCAAGTTTCTCTCCTTCACCCGCATGCGCGAATGGCAAGACATCCATTCCCAACTGAAAGAGATGACCGCCACCCTCTCCGCAGTCTCCAATCTCCAATCTCCAATCTCCAATCCGCCATCGCAGATCTCAAATCCGAAATCCCCCCTCCTCCCCGACCTCATCCACCAATCCATCCTCACTGGCCTGATCGCCAACATCGGCCTCAAGGGCGACGACTTCGAATACCAGGGCATCCGCAGCAAACGCTTCTACATATTCCCCGGCTCCACCCAATTCGCCCGCAAGCCGCAGTGGATCGTCGCCGCCGAACTGGTCCAGACAACGCGCAACTACGCCCGCACCGTCGCCCCCGTCATGCCCGAATGGATCGAGCGCGCCGCCGCCCACATGGTCCACCGCGAATACACCGATCCTATCTGGCAAAGCCGGCGCGGCCAGGTCACCGCCCACGAGAAAGTCACTCTCCACGGCCTGACGCTTATCCCCCGTCGCACCATCGACTACAGCCTGATCGACCCGCTCACCAGCCGCGAACTCTTCATCCACGGCGCCCTCGTCATGGGCGATGCCGACCGCAGCATGATCGATGCCCCCTTCTTCCGCCAGAACCTTCAGCTCCGCCGGCACATCGAATCGCTCGAAGCTCGCCAGCGCCGCAAGGACCTCCTGGCCGACAGCAAGAGCATCTTCGCCTTTTATGATCGCCTCATCCCCGCCTCCGTTGTCTCCGCCCACACTTTCCAGAAGTGGCGGCACCACGCCGAACTGTCCAACCGCCGCATCCTCTGGATGAAAGAGTCGGACCTTCTTATCGGCGATGCAAGGCTCATCACCGAAAAGCTCTTCCCTTCCACTCTCCAGGTCGAAGACCTGCGCCTCCAACTCGAATATCGCTTCGACGTCGGCCATCCCGCCGACGGCATCACCCTCCGCGTCCCGGTGAACATCCTGCACCAGGTGGACGCCGCCCAGCTCGAGTGGCTCGTCCCCGGCATGGTCAAGGAAAAAGTCCTCCAACTTATCCGCACGCTACCCAAAGAACTCCGCACCCAGCTCGTCCCTCTCGCCCAGTCCGCCCAGCAGATCGCCGACCGCATGACCTTCGGCGAAGGCCGCTTCATCGACGTCCTGGCCCACGAGACCGGCCGTTTAGTCGGCAAACCCATCTCTCCCAAGCTCCTCAAGGAAAGCGCTCTCGAGCCCTGGCTGAAGATGAATATCCGCGTCGTCGACACCTCCGGCAAGACTCTCGCTGCCGGCCGGCGCCTCGACCTCCTTCTCAGCCAGCTCCGCATCGAAGCGCGCTCCTCCCTGCAGCGCCGAGCCGCCCAGTGGCACAAAGACAACCTGAAAACCTGGGACTTCGGCGACCTGCCCGAACAGATCTCCTTCCGCTCCGGCCCCCTCAACGTGCAAGGCTATCCCGCCCTCTCCGACAACGGCGTTACTGCCTCCATGCGTCTCATGGAGCATCGGCTGCTGGCCCAGCAGGAAACCCGCAAAGGCATTCGCCGCCTCGCCATGATCGCCCTGGCCGACGCCCTGCAGTGGCAGTTCAAGATCCTCCCCGACCTCGACGCGCTCATCCCGCTCTACAAGCCCCTGGGCACCAAAGATCAGCTCCGCAGCACCTTCAGCGTCGCCCTCACCGATCGCCTGATGTTCGCCGACCCCAAGCCGATCCGTTCGCAAGCGGAGTTTGAACTTCGTCTCGACAATGCATGGAACAACCTCCGCCCCACCGCCGAGCATCTGGCCAAAATCGCCCAGGAGGTCTTCGAGGTTCACAACGACATCGCCTCGCGTCTCTCGCGCGATTTTCCACCCATGCTCCTCACCTCGGTCAGCGAAATGCGCGACCATCTCCTGCGTCTCTGCCCCTCCAACGTACTGGTCATCCACCCCTGGGAATGGCTCCTGCATGTCCCGCGTTTCCTCTCCGGCATCCGCATCCGTCTGCACAAACTGACCAACGCCGGCTTACTAAAGGATGCCCACAACTCTGCACTGATCGCCCCCATCTGGAAGGCCTATCAGGACCGTAAAAAGGCTGCAGAAACCGCCGGCGTTCCCGACCCCGAACTGCCACAGTTCCGCTACCTGATCGAGGAACTGCGCGTCTCTCTCTTCGCCCAGGAACTCAAGACCAGCGTCCCCGTCTCGCTCTCCAAACTCCAAAAGCACTTCGACGCCGCCTGACCGCGCTCAAAGGAGACAACTCTATCGATGGAACCATTTTGGAGCCGATTCAGCAATGCATATGGTACACTACTATCCAGGTTCTCTGCCCCGTGCATACTTCCCCCGCCCGGCGGCAACATCATGGTGAGGAACCATGACGACAACGGCAACCAATGACGACCGCATCCTGCTGCAGCGTTACGCCCGCACCGGCGACGCTGACGCCTTCACCCAATTGGTCCAGCGTTACGTTGATCTGGTCTACAGTGTTTGCCTCCGCGTTACCGGCAGCCGCGCCGATGCGGAAGATGTCACACAGGAATGCCTGCTCGATCTCGCACGCCACGCGTCCGACGTCCACACGAGCGTCGGCGGCTACCTGCACACCGTCGCGACTCGCCGCAGCCTGATGCTCAAGCGAAGTGAAGGCCGCCGTTGCCGTCGCGAATCCGCCTGCCCCGCGCCCGCACCAGACGATGCTGCCGACCCCACCACTGCCGTCCAGATCGCCGATGCCGTCGATGAGGCGCTGGAACGTCTCGACGCATCCTCACGCGACCTCGTAATCCGGCGCTACCTCCAGGCCCAAAGCCAGCAGGCGATCGCCGAAGCGCTGGACATCGATCAGTCCACCGTCTCACGCAGACTCGCCGAGGCCATCGAGACCATGCGCCAACACCTTGGCCCACTCGGCATCACAGCCGGCGCCGCGGAATTCGCCCACGTCTTCTCACAGACCCAGGCACCTGCCGAACTGCTTGCAACGGCAACCAAGATCGGCCTCTCCGGCGTCGGTCGGACGGCCGCCAAAGCTGCCGTACCAGCCTCTGCCAAGCTCCTTATCTCCACCCTCATCGTCACGAGTGCCGCGGCGATCGGCTACAGCATCTTCGCACCCAAAGGAAGGACCGCCATGACGACGCCAACAACAATGCCCACGGCCTCGCGCCCTGACCTCAAGGGCATTCACCTCAGCGGTTTTGGCATGACCCGCGACTCCGTATCCGTCGCCTTCCAGGCCGCCGCCAAAGCCCTCGGCAAGGACGCCGACTACAACCGCCTCTATCTCCTCTCCGGCAATGCCTTCGCCCCCGCCATCAACACCGCCGAAACCTGCCGATCCTGGTGGCACGTGCAAGCCCACCTCGGCACACAGAACCTGCCCGCGATGGCCACCAGTGCTGGCCTGAGCGCTCAGCGCCTGCCCGTCCCTGCCCTGGCTGATAAGCCCACCGACCAGCAGCTTTCCGCCGCCCGCCGCTCGGCCGCCGATCTCGTGCTCAAAGCCATGGACTCCGGCGCTATCGTGATCACCGAAGGCGGCTGGGATGAAGCCGGTACATGGATCTGGTCTGGCGTCATCACCGACGTCTCCTCCGATGGCACGCTGCGCGGCGCCGCCCTGAGCGCTGCCACCGGCGATGGTAAGGAGAACGTCATCTGGAAATACCCCGGCGACCTCTGGGCGATCCGCCCCGCCGCCGCCACGACACCTGCCGCCGAGGTCGAGCATGCCATGATCCAGACCGCCGTCGATCGCATCCGTGGCACAGGCCCTTACGCCACCCAAAGCACATCCTACTTCGGCCAGCCCGCCATGGATCAATGGATCCTCTCCATGCAGACCATCCGCGGCTTCTGCCCCGACTGCTTCGGCCGTGTCCCGGTTGTCGGAGTACAGGATGCCCCTGACAACGACAAGCGAATGTATGAAGCCGCCCGCATAGTCGCCAACCAGCTTCGCACCGACATGCCCACCTTCCCCAGCGACTGCAAACCGTATCTCGAAAAAGCCGCCGCCTGTTACGACCGCGTCGTTGAGCTTCTCGCCCCCGGTGCCACCGGCCGCGGCGGCTTCACCTACAACTCCCTCTCATCTCTTCCCGCCCAGCGCACCTACGCCGCCACCGTCCTCAACCCCGTCAAGACCGAACTCGATTGGGCCGCCCTGCACCTCGAACGCGCTCTCGCCATCGCCGATGGTGCCAAACTGAATACCGCCCTCTTTCCCGCCTACGACCAACTCTCCCGCGAGAATCCCGACGCCAATCCGCTTCGCACAAACCATCTTGCTCGTGTGATCGCCGCTCGAACTGCTGGCCGCAGCGATGTCGAATACGACGACCTGATCATGCTTCAGGGCATGGGCACCGCCTTCGCCTACGATCCCAAACGGTTCTTCGTGATGTACCAGTTCCTCGACGACCCCGAACAGACCGCCAAGTATCTTGCCGAGGGCACCGGCTTTGACTGGCAGATCGCCGCCCCTCCGGATCCCGATGCGGCGTGGCAACTCGTCAAGCAATGCGTCGATGCCCAAACGCCCCTTGCCGCCGCTTGGTTCGACGATTTCCTCATCGCCGGCTATATCGACGCGCCACAGAGAGAGAATCGTCGCATCTACACCATGGGCCGCTGGTCTCTCGGCGGCTGGATCGACTGGCCGGAATTCATCAGCCAATGTCAGCAATTCGGTCAGTTCGCCTATCCAACCGGAAAACCCGTCCCCAAAGTCGACATGACTCGCTTCATCCTCCAGCGCATCGTGCAATGCGCCCAAGCCGACCCACGGCAAGGCGCCCCCTTTGCGAACAATGCACGGTTCGGCTTAGACGGCATGGAAGCCTACGCCGCCGATGTGGCCGACCCAGCCAAGCCGGCCAGCTATTTCGACCCTGCCTGGCAGGCCTGTCACGCCATCAACCGCCAGTGGCACGCCCGCGAGTCTGCCGCCAACTGGCTCGCCCGCGTCGCCGCCACCCAACCCGCCGCGGCCGCCGATCACCTCAACCGCGCTTCCGCTCTCTACCGCCAGTCTCACGACCTCTGGCTCCAGTTCCGCACCCTCCTTACCCCCGAGCCCGGCCAAACCCTTGAAGCAAAGTGGTCCGAACCCGCCCCACGCCAGCAAGGCGCCCAGCTCATCCGACAAGCCATCGCCCTGGAGAAGCAAGCCGCCGACCAGATCGCTCTCGCGATCCCGCTCCTGCAATAGCTCCGACCACTGATGGCCCCGGCGCTACATCCGCTCGGGGTGCTCGATGCCTAGCAGGTCCAGCCCCAATGCCAGCGTACGTGCTGTCAGGTCTGCCAGCGCCAGCCGACTGCTGCGCAGTGGTTCGGGGCTCTGCAGCACCGGGCAGTTCTCCCAGAAGCCGCTGAAGCGGGTGCACAGATCATAGAGGTACGTGCACATGTGGTGCGGCTTAAGTTCGCGGGCAATGATGTTCGCCACCTCGCCCAGCCGCAGGATGTGCTTCGCCAGCGCGATCTCGGCCGGATGCTCCAGCACGAACGGCACGTTCTCCGGCAACGTTTGCCCGCTCTTGCGCATGACCGAGCGCGTGCGGGCATAAGCATACTGCAGGTAGGGAGCCGTGTTGCCATCCAGCGACAGCATCTTGTCCCAGTCAAAGACGTAGTTGCCGATGGGGTCGCGATTCAGGTCGAAGTATTTCACGCCGCCGATCCCAACCGCCGCGGCAATCGCGCGTTGCTCCTCATCCGACATTGACTCGCCGCGTTCGACGAGTTTCTGCTTAATCGTTCCCAACACGCGCTGTTCCGCCTCATTGAGCACATCGGCCAGCTTCACCGATTCGCCGGAACGGGTCTTCAGTGGCGTGCCATCTTCACCCAGGATCATGCCAAACATAATGTGGTTGAACTCGATGCCCTCCAGCCAGCCGGCCCGCTTCGCGGCATCGGTGAACATGCGGAAATGCTGCGACTGCCGGGCATCGGTCACCACAATCACGCGGTTGGCCTTCAGTTCCCGGATACGGTATCGCAGCGCTGCCAGATCGGTGGTGCCGTAGCCAAAGCCGCCGCCGGATTTCTGGATGATCAGCGGCGCATCAAAGCCCTTCACCCAGATCACCGTGGCGCCCTCGGACTCTTCGGCGATGCCCAGCGCCTTCAGTTCCTTCACCGTGTCCGCCAGCAAAGAGTTATAGAAGCTCTCGCCGCGCTCGTGTTCGCGCTTGAGCAGGATGCCCATCCGCTTGTACAGCGCCTCAAAGTGCTTGCGGCTCTCCTCCATGATCCGCTGCCACAGTTCCACTGCCCGGGCGTCGCCGCCCTGCAGTTTCACAACCCAGGCTCGCGCCTCTTCGGCAAACTTGGGATCCTCGTCGAAGCGCTGCTTGGCGGCGCGGTAGAAACCTTCCAGATCCGACACCTGCGCTTCGGGATGTACTTCGGACTCCTCCAAGTACCGAAGCAGCATGCCAAACTGCGTACCCCAGTCGCCCAGGTGATTCTGCCGGATCACTTCATGCCCGAGAAACTCCACGATCCGGCTGATCGCATCGCCGATATTCGTCGGCCGCAGATGCCCGACGTGCATCTGCTTGGCAACGTTGGGCGACGAGTAGTCCACGACAACGCGTTGTGGATTGGTCGCCTTCGCCACACCCAGCCGGCCATCGGCCGCCACTTCGGCAAGCTGCTGCGCCAGCCACACCGGGCTGAGCTTGATATTGATGAACCCCGGGCCGGCGATATCCGTGGTCGCCATCTCACCCAATTGCAGCTTCGCCTGGATCGCCTGGGCCACCGCGCGGGGATTTGTCTTGGCGCCGGTCTTCTGGGTCACCAGCTTGGAGAGGCCCATCGCACAGTTTGCCTGGTAATCGCCAAACTGCGGGTTCTGCCCAAGGCCCACCACCGGATCAGCATCAAAGCCGAATGCCTCCTGGATGGCCTGGTGGAAAATCGCGGTCAGTTGTGTCGGGATCGTTTGCATGGCGGCAGGATACTAGCCACAGCGTGAAAACCCAATGGTCCCACACGTTTCCGGGATCGGAGAAGGTGTTTGACAACCTCCGCTTGTGTACAAGAGGTAAAAAGCTACTATCGGCCCCACTGATGTCACGGGAGGACTTGGATAAAGCAGTGCATCTGCTCTGGGATGGGCGCTTGGTGGCGTTCCCTACGGAGACGGTCTATGGACTGGGTGCCGACGCCACCAATCCAGAAGCCGTCGCCCGCATCTTCCAGGCCAAAGGCCGCCCGGCGACCAACCCGGTGATTGTTCACGTTGCCGGTATCGAGCAGGCCCGGCGTTACACCACAGACTGGTCCCGAAATGCACAGTGGCTTGCCGAGATCTTCTGGCCCGGGCCACTGACCATCGTCGTGCCCCGCGCACCCGCGATCGCGCCGGCCGTCTCGGCCGGCCTGGATACCGTTGGCCTGCGCGCTCCGCGACATGCCCTGACACTAGAGCTGCTTCGCCTCTTCGACGGTGCCGTGGCAGCCCCCTCCGCCAACCGCTCCAACCGCATCTCCCCCACCACCGCCCAGCATGTGCTGGAAGAACTTGGCGATCGCGTAGATCTGATTCTCGACGGCGGCCAATGCGACATCGGCATCGAATCCACCGTCATCACCTTGTGTACTCCGGTACCAACCGTGCTGCGGCCGGGCGATGTTGAGCTCGACCAACTCCGCGCAGTACTCGGCCGGGTGGATGTCCATCCTCGCTTCATAGAGCAAGAGACCCCCGCCAGTTCTCCGGGGCAGCATCCGCTCCACTACGCCCCGCAGACCTCCTGCTTCCGCTATGAAGCGGACGAGTATCCACACGTGGTCCAATATCTCGCAGAGCATGCCACCTCGCCCATCATCATGCTGGCGCTGAACGCTCGGATGCTGGCATCCCCGAAACACCGCGTTGTCGGCATGCCCAATCACCCACCCTCCTACGCACGCCATCTCTACTGCGCCCTTCGCGAAGCCGACGCTTCGGGCACTTCTGCGATACTGATCGAGATGCCCCCAGATGAGCCGGAGTGGTTCGCCATCCGCGACCGGCTCACGCGCGCCACGGTCCGACTCTAGCGCCAACGCTCCGCGACCGGCGTCGGGCACCACCAGGCAATACGCGCGAAGGCTGCATCAGGCCGAGAGAAGCTCTTCCGACTCGATGATGCGTTTGGCAATCTCCGCGAGGCTGATCCGGCGTTTCTGGCTCTCCTGCTGCAACCGGCGATGGGCATCGGATTCAGTCAGGTTCAACCGTTTCATGAGGATACCCTTGGCACGTTCCACCAGCTTGCGCGTCTCCAGCGTCTGTACCAGGTTCTGGTTCTCCTCCATCAGTTTGACGTGGTCCGAGAAGCGATTGAGCGAAACACCGATTTGAGCAGCCAGCGATTCGACGGTAATGGGTTTGACCAGATAGCCATAGACGCCCACGGCGGCCGCCCGCTCGATCAACTCCTGGTCGCTGTAAGCACTGACAATGATCATCGGAACCCGGCGTTCCTGAAGAAGCTGACCCGCCAAATCGATGCCATCCGCCTCATCGAGGCGGATATCCATCAGAACCAGTTCGGGCTTGCCTTCGCGGAAAAAACGCGTCGCCTCATCAGCATTGGATGCCTGCGCGATTACGCGGTGGCCCAGCTTTTCCAGCAGCGCCCGCAAACCCATGCCCACAAGGGTGTCATCTTCAACGATCAGCGCCCGCAGTTTGGGGGCGCCGGTCTCGCCGTGCGACTCGTTCGTACGTGTCATTGCCTGAACTCTCCTTCTGCTCGTTCACGCTCCAGTGGGAACTCCACGCTCACAATCGTCCCACCCTCGCTGCGCTGCCGCATGGTGAACTTGCCGCGCAACTCGCGCCCGACAAGGCCCTTCACCAGCCGCAGCCCCAGCCCGGTGCTGGCTATTGGCGGCGCCATAGTAGCGACACCGCCGTCTTCCTCGCCGGCGGGCGTTCCCGCCGTGCCGTTGTCAATCACATCCAGAACCACACTGCGTCCATCCGCCACCGCGGCACGAATCGTCAGCGTGCCACGGGCACCCAGCCCATGCACGATGGCATTATAACACAATTCGTGAATGACCATCGCCAGGCTCACTGCCTGCGTCGTCCTGAGCGGTATTTCCGAGTCTCCCATCTCCTGGATGATCACGACGCCGGCCGGCTTGACCACAGCCAGCGACGGGATTACCTGCTCCACCAGTTTCGACATGCTCACCGTGGTGATGCCGCCGGAAAACAGCTCATGCGCCCGGCCGATATTGCCGATCCGCTCAATCACACGATCCAGCCATTGCCGCACATTCTCGGGCATCTCCATGTTCGACGACATGGACAGCAGCCCAACAATGCCCGCCAGGTTGTTCTTCACGCGGTGATTCAATTCCCGCAGCAGCATGGCGCGGGTCTCGGCATCCCGGCGGATCTGCAGGTTGAGCTGGCCGTTCTCAATTGCCGCCGATGCGCGGCTGGCTAACACCCGGGCGAGATCCAGTTGGTCGTCGGTAAATGCTCCCCGATTTGACGACATCAGGATGAGGCAGCCAATCGGTCGACCGTCCGCGTAGGTCATCGGCACGGCGGCGAGCCCGGCAAGCCATGGCTCGGTAAGCTTGCCCAGGCCCGAGTCGTAGATGTCGTGCGGCTCGATCACTGCGACCAACCCCGGCTTGGAGAGCCGCAACAGTTGCTGGGGCGACATCGCCAGTTTCGTTCCGGAATAGCGCATCCCAAGGTCACCGGTTGCGGCGACGATCTCCAGTTCGTTCTCTCGCTTGCTGCGCAGGGCGACAACACACGCCTCGATGCCCAGCGACGTTGGCGATAGCTGGGCAATCTGCGCCAGAGTCTGCTCGATGCTAGCCGCCTGGTACATCTCTCCCAGCGTGTTGAGCATCATCTCGCGCCGGCGGGCAAGCTTCTCCTGTACGCCCAGGGCGTCGCGCATCTGGTCATGCACCGCTTCGTCACCCATCAGGGCGGCCGTTTGTGATGCCCAGAGCGTCGCCAGCGATGCCCGGCCTTCGGGCCACGCCGTACCGTCGGTTGAGCCGAATACCATCACACCGATCACCCGGTCCAGCAGCAGCGGAGCAATCACTCCGCTGCGCAGCGCTGTGCTGCTGAAAAGGCGCATCGCCGTGGCGGTGTCGCGCTGCTCGCGCGACGTGCGCAGCATCTGCCCCTCCATGGCCGGGCCAAGCAGGTCCACCGCCCGATCGTCCAACTCGACCACCGACGCGAGTTCCGCCTTTCCAAAACAGCAGATAAGCTGCAATCGCCTGCGGTCGGGCGACAACTGGTAGATGCCAACGATATCGCTCTCGGTAATCGGTTGCGCCAGTTCCAGCACCCTCATGAACACCTTCTGCCCCTCGCCACGACTGACCGCGATACTGCGAGTCAGGCCGCTGATGATGTCGATCACCTGCAGATGACCTCGCTCGAGGATCGTGTATTGCCATCGCTTGCGCATGGCCTCCAGCAACGATGCCCCCGCGATCAGGCAGCCCACAATGCCAACCGCCAGTACCGTCTGCGGTGTCTGCGACCGGTACTGCCGCATGAAACGGGCGGTCGGCAGCATCTGGCACTTCCAGGTTTCGTTGAGCATCGTCAGTTGCGCGGTCGTCAGGAAGCGGGGATCGCGCTCGGCGAGATACGTGCCGCTGCGATAGATCAACTGGCCGCTGCGCATGAAGTCAAGTGAAAGCAGGTCGCGCAGTTCGGAATCGGCAAAACGCTCCACCAGGCGCCCCATCCGCAGTACCGCCGCGACACCGCCATGATCGCCGCGCTCACCCAGGGGAAAGTAGAGCAGCACCAATGATCGCCCAAGACTTCCTTCATAGGCCGGCCCAACCTGCGGATAGCCGCCGCTTGCCGCCCGGCGCAACTGTCCCCAGAGCCCGGCATCCACCCCGTAGGGCAGCACATCGGCCAGCATAACGCCGTCGGCCGACATCCGCGCGCGGATCACACCTTCGGGCGATACCCAGTACAGGCCTTCGTAGACGTCATATGCCTGGCGCAGTTCGGTCGCCCGCCGGGTGAAATCATCATTCGACGCGATCTGCTGAAGGTCGATCTCATCACAAAGCGTCCGCACGGGCGCCAAACAGCCCAGATTCGCCTCAGACCAGCGGTGCTCCAGCGAATCGCGCAGATTCGACATCCGCGAATCGATGTGCTTATCTTCCCACTCCGTAAGCATCTGCCACGCCAGCACCGTCGAGCAGATCATCGTCAGGAACAGAAACAAACGGAAGACGGTTCGCTGACGCAATGGTTCAGGTTGCGACAACGTTAACGATCGCACGAATTCCGGACTGCCGAACGAACGCACCCCCGAGGCTGCACGTGAGCCTGTCGGGCCTGTCGTCCCGGATGCAAGACGGGGGTCGTTACTCAAAAGCGACGTCTCCAGCGTGAGTTACATGCGTATTCGGGCCAGTATAACACCCAACATACAACACCAGCGCCACACTTCAACGATTGCCTGATGAGTTTGGCCAATAACACGTAAGGCTGCACACCAAGCACAACCAGCGATCGCGATCAGACGGCTCCACAAGGCGGCGTAAGTCCATCGCCATAAGCCTCTTACAGCCATGTAGATGCTCAGGAGGCCGCCGCTTGAGGCCGTGGCACTTCCCTATGGCCGCGAACTCCCGGTCGCCAGCGTTGCCTGGGTCGCTCCGGACATCGCACCGGCACGCACGAACTCCAGTCGGCGCAAGGTGTCCAGGTGCTGCCAGTTCCAGTGTCGCCACGTTTCCTGTACCCACTGGTTTGTGAGCACCCAATTCGCGCCCAAAGCCGCCTGGATTTCGTCAGCCTGTCTTTCGCCAACGGAGCTTAGTCTATCCCACAGCACGATGCGGTTGATCGTCATGTCCCGGCGCATCTCCTCGGCAAGTGCCCCGGCACTCTGGAAGCGGTTGATGGTAATCATGCTCTGGCTAAAGCCCCTGCGCATCTCCGCTGGTGTATACGCACCACCCAGTTCCAGCGCGAGGTAATAATGCCCCACGACATCGTATACAGAAGCCATGCCGGGCGCAGCGGTCTGGAAGCCGTCGCGTACATACACCTTCAGCGCCTTCTGCCGTTCGCCCTGCACGATGTCGTGCGCTATCCGGTCAATCCGCGGTTCGTTATCCAGATAGACATGAGCCACATGCTGAGCCAGATTCAGGGCGCACAAGGCCACCACAACGGTGACCCGAAACACTCGTGAGGGAAGGCGGCCGACGGCAACCGCCATGACAATCGCCATGGCCGGCCAAACCACCCCCAGATACCGCGGCATCCACATCGATTGCCAGTCCACACCCGGCCGACCGGCCGATTGCCGCAGCATCTCCCATATCCACCATGTGCCTTCGCACACTCCCAGCACAGTCAGTATCACTGCGCCAAGCCCGATCGCCCGGCGTCCTGCGCTATTCATCGCCGACCACGACATCGCCAATGCCACTGCGATCAGGCCGATGATGATCCATGGCCTGCTCCCCAGATCCATCAGATCCACATACCACTGGGCTTTGCCCCTCCATACGCTCAACGCAAGCACCATCGCCAATAGGGCCACAACGATCCACGCCAGCATGAGCACGACCCAGCGCCGTGATCGGGCGATCAGGATCAGACCAAAGCATATTGGCAGCGCCCAGAGGATATTCCATCCGACAAACCGGCCGATCCCGATCAGCCAGTGATGCGGCGCCAACGAATACGGCACGGAACGGCAGTAGAAGAATCCGTAGGTGGGGACGACCAGCCAGAATGCAAGCCAAAGCGTCGGCCGCCAGGGCGCCCACTCCGGATCGGTCTTCAGCGCTGCCTCAGGCACCTTGGGCCAATACAAAGCGCCCATCAGCAGCACCACCACAATTCCCGCCAGGCTGCCCCATGCCGTATTGAGCACCCAGGCAGGGATCTCTGGCTCGCCCGAAGTCGTATCCTCTTCCGCACGAGAGTAGCCATAGAGATACGCGCTCGCCGATTCGCGCACCAACTGCAGGCCGGTCTTGTCGCGAGTCTGAACTTCAACCCAGCTAATGCCGCTCAGGCTCCACGTTCCTGGTGTCGGCCCGCCGACACCAGGAGCGAGTCCGCCCGACCGCTGTGTCCAGTTGTTATAGTATCCGTAAAAGATGATCGGCCCGGCCGCCATAATCATCAGGCCCACTGCAAATACCATCCAGCGAAACAGCCCCCGCCATCCAAATCGCCAGCGGCGATAGGTCAGGAAGAGCAACAGTTCCACCGGCACCACCAACCAGCCGACCGAATGCAGCCCCACCGTTGCCACGCCGCACGCCACCCATGCCCACCAGGCAACGCCGCCGCCGCCACGCAGCCACCATACAAGAAACGCCACATGGAGCGTCGCAAAGAGCCAGACCTCCATGTACATCTTGGCATCGCGCGAGTAGTTCAGCAGGAACGCTGACACTGCCGTAAGCAGCGTCACCAGCAGTGCTGTGCGCGATCGAACCAGTTGCCGCGCCAGGAAGTACATCCCCGGCACCATGAGCGTTCCGGCCATTGCAGGTACCAGCCGCATCCGCCAGGGAGTCAGTTTCCAGACCTTGCCCAATGCCCAGTACAGCTCATAGTGCAGCGGCACAAACCCATCACCGCGGTTCTCGACAAGCATCTCGCGAAAGGTGCCGCACGTCCGAGCCCGGGTTGCAGCTTCGTCGCCCCACAAAGCCGGCCGATCCAGCCAGCCGAACCGCAACAATCCCTCCAGCAGGATGATCGCTGTCAGGGCAATGTAATGCCATCGTCCCAGCCCGGTTCCGGGCCCCGGTTCAGCGTCCGCCGAAAGCATTGCTTGACCAGTCTCTGACATCGCCACGCCATACCCCATCGCTATTCAATCCGTTGCGCTGCCACCTGCATCTGCTGCAGCCGTACCACCAGCTCGCGCAGGTCAATCCGGTCGGATGGCCCGAATCTCAATTCCGGATGCTCCTGCAGAAACTGGGCGTTCGCCGCGTACAGTCTCATGTTCAGTTCATCAATGTTCAGTGAGTTGTCGGGACCGAAGCTCAGTTCATCTTCCTCCGCATCGACGAAGTTCAGCGGACAGAACGACACGCTCATCTCCGGCTCCTCGGTATCCGCATTCAGGAACGCCACCGGAAGCCCGTGCGTCCGACAGATCATCGGCCGGCAGGCGTAGATGCGGCAGCATCCCTGCTTCAGGAATGCGCAGCTCGCATTCGGATCCAGCGTCAATTCCACCGCTGGCACAAGCCGGCGCATTTCCTCAAGAATAGCGTAGAACTCCACCGGAAACACGCTTAAGTTCACGCAGCATTGGTGGCAGCCAGGCTTGCACGTCAGGTGCCGCGCATGCATCTGCTCCAACTCGCCTGTGCGTACGTCTATCTCCCGCCGCAACGCCCGATATTGCTCGATGCTGGTCATACGACTCCCGTTGTACCAGAAAGTGCACCGTCCACTCAAACGCTCACCGCTCCTGGATGCCCGTCTTTCCCCAACACACAGACCACACCATTCCCCCTCGAACGTAAGCTCCAGCTCGCCAGGCACCTGCAAGTTCCGCACCTGTCGGGCGCGTTATTCGCAGGTAGAAATCAAGGCCAAGTCGTTGACACGTGAGCAAGCTCAACGTTAATCTGCCAGACTGATCGATATAGGCCAAGATGGGCTGGGCGGGACCGCACACCTGCACCAATCGCGACAGTTTCATCGCGGCGACTGCGCATCCGCTTTAACAGGAGCAAGCCATGACACAGCGGAAGGATTCCCGGCATCGGGCACGTAAGTCGGCCAAAGCGGTTCGCTGGGCAACCGGGGTAGTGACCGAAGGATTGGAGCAGCGAACGCTGCTGGCGGCCACGCCCGTGGAGTGGTCGAGCTATCTGGGAGGCAGCGCGGTTGACGTAGGCAACGGGATTGCTCTCGATGGCCAAGGCAATTGCTGGGTGGCGGGCAAGACTGCCACAACCGACTTGGCCAGCGCTGGGTTCGATACCACTTACAACGGTGGCTCCGTTGATGGCTTCGTGGCAAAGATCGGTGCTGATGGAGCGTTGGCCTGGTCGAGTTATCTGGGTGGCAACGGTGCCGACAACGCTTACACTCTGGCTACCGACGGCCAGGGCAATGCCTGGGTGGCGGGAGTGACGAATTCCACAGACCTCGCCGGCGGCGGCTTCGATACCAGCTACAACGGCGGCATCAGAGATGGTTTCGTGGCCAAGATCAACGCTGATGGCACACTGGCATGGGTGAGTTACTTAGGAGGCAGCGTCGATGACGAAGGCCTTCGCCTCGCCATCGATGGCGCGGGCAACGCCTGGGTGACCGGATACACGAGTTCCAGCGACCTCGCCAGCGGCGGCTTCGACAGCACTTATAACGGCGGCAGTTATGACGGCTTTGTGGCGAAGATCAACGCCAATGGGATGTTGGCATGGTCGAGCTATCTGGGGGGATCTGGCGACGATGAGGTAACTGATATAGCCATCGACGGTGGCGGCAATGCCTGGGTAACAGGGAGTACCACGTCGCCTGGCTGGACCAGCGGCGGCTTCGACACCACCTTCCGTGGCCTCGGTGAAGGCTTTGTAGCCAAGATCAACGCCGGTGGAGCTTTGGCCTGGTCGAGTTACCTTCCTCTTGGCGGAACGGACTACGGCAATGCCATCGCCATCGATCATGGTGGCAATGCCTGGGTGGTCGGGCAGAGCGGCAGTCTGGCCAAGATCAACGCTGACGGGACCCTGGCATGGGTAAGCAACAACCACCAGGGCATCAATTCACCCGAGTGCAGTGATATTGCCATTGACAACAGCGGCTATGCCTGGGTGACCGGCGGAGACTTCCGATCATCCTCCGGCTCGGATGCCTTTGTGGCAATGATCAGCCCCACCGGGACCTGGACATGGCTGTATTACCTGGGGCCTAAGCAGGTCAGCGGGATATCTGACGATGTTGGAAATGCTCTTGCCATTGACGGCAATGGCAGTGTCTGGGTGACGGGCCAGACATACAAGCCCGCCTGGACCGGCGGAGGATTCGATACCACTTACGGCGGTGGCGGGGACGCCTTTGTGGTTAAGGTGAGAAAGCCATCCGTTCCGGTGGCTTATGATCAAGACCTGAGCACCAGCCAGAATTTCGCCATCGATGGAACGATGACCGCATCCGATTCCGATGCTGATCCCCTCACCTATAGCGTGAGCAGCCAGCCAACCCATGGCACGCTCTTGTTTACGCCCGACGGCGCATTTACCTACACCCCCAACAGCGGCTACGAGGGTGCTGATAGCTTTACCTTCAAAGCCACCGATGGGACCTTCGACTCCAACGTCGCCACCATCGGTATCACCATCACCCATCTGCAGGCCAATCTCTCCCCCTCGCCTTCGAGCATCCTGGAGAATCAGCCCTCTGGCACCATGGTAGGCACATTCAGTGTCAGCGGCCCCGATGCCATCTCGCCCTTTGCCTATTCTCTGGTCAGCGGCGCTGGCGATGACAATAACGCCAGCTTTACCATCTCCGATGATCAGCTTCTCTCCGCCGCCAGCTTCGACTATGAGACCAAGAGCAGCTACTCGATCCGTGTCCGCATCACCGATTCCGCCAGCCACACGTTCGAGCAGGCGTTCATCATCACGGTGATGAATGTCAATGAAGCCCCCACGAACCTGTATTTGAGCAACGCAACCGTGCTCGAGAACCAGCCACCGGGCCTGACTGTCGGCACACTCACCACCACCGATCCCGATACCCTCGACACCTTCACCTATAGTCTGGTCGATGGTGCCGGCGGGAATGACAATGCCAGCTTTGCGATCGGTGGCAATGGTCTCCTCACGGCGGCCTCCTTCAGTCTTGCCGACCGCGGCAGCTACAGCATCCGCATCCGCACCACCGATGCGGCAGGCCTCTCCTTCGAGAAAGCCTTCACCATCAGCGTGGTCGACACCATCTTAAGTAACACCTCGATCCCGGAGAACCAGCCCTCCGGCACGTTCGTTGGCACCGTCTCCTGCGCCAATCCCGATTACCCCTCCGCTTTCAGCTATCAACTGGTGAATGGGCAAGGCGCTACCGACAACGGCAGTTTCGTTATTGTTGGCAACCAACTTTTAGCCGCGTCCCCTTTCGATTACGAATCACAAAACACCTTCAGCATCCGCATCCGCAGCACTACCGCTACATTCGTCTACGAGAATGTGTTCGTGATTAGCGTAAGCAATGTGGGCGAAGCCCCGACCAATCTGACCCTCTCCAGCACCACCGTACAGGAGAACCTGCCCTACGGGACAGAGGTCGGTACATTCCAGACTGTTGATCCCGATGCCGGCGAGAGCTTCACCTACAGTTTCGTAAATGGCGCTGGCGGCGAGGACAACGCCTGTTTCATCATCGATGGTGACCAACTGCTCACGTCCATGCGCTTCAACTATGAGTTCAGAAAGGATTATTCCATCCGCGTCCGGGCCACCGACTCCGGCGGTCTGAGCTACGACAAGACGCTCACCATCGACATCGGCGATGACCCCGGCGATTACCGCGGTGCCTTTGGATGGGCAGGCGGCAAGAAGGGAACGAAGCTGACGCTGCCCGACGCCGATGGCGATCTGGTCACCTTCACTCTCAGCGGCACCGGAACGGGCAAGGTCTATGGCTTTGAGGGTAGCTTTGAGGACCTTATTGTCACCGGCTCTGGCCCCAAGACCGCGGTCACCATCACGGTGAAGAAGCCCAGGAAGACTCCCACCGATAAGCTCATGACCCTCGGCAACGTCACCACCGATGGCCCGATCAAGAGCTTCACCGCCTCCGCCTCAATCCTCTCAGGCCTGGCCCAGTTCAATACGCAGAACATGAGCATCCCTAAGGCCAAGGCATCCCTCAAGCTGCTGCAGATCAGCGATTCGGATATCCGGGTGCAAAATCTGCCTCTTGCCTCGATCGCGGTCAAAGGAGGCATCTCCGGCACCCGTATCCTGACGGATAACTCAATCAAGGCGCTCCAAGCCGCCACGCTCCTGCACAGCGAGATCCTTGTGGGCATGGCAACCGGCTTTGAAGGAGACTTTGCCATCAGCCCAAGTGACTTCACCAACCCCACCGCTACCTTAGGGAGCCTGAAGATATCCGGCCGCAAGTTGTCTGCGCGTGCGAGTCACCCGGCCGATGTAGCCAACAGCCACATCTCCGCCCCCCTGGCAGGCACACTCTCCCTGATGAATCTGGCCGATACCTCTGCCCCGATGGTGCACGTGATGAAAGTCACTGGCACGCTAAAGGTCAGCCATTCCAAGTTGACCCTGGAGCCCATGTTCGCCGCCGGCACCTGGAAGCTACCCGCCCAGCGCCCGCCCATCTGGGAAACGCTGCCGTAACCAGAACGGCGAAACCGATAACCAAGTGCTAGGCTCTGTCTGAGAAATCGACACCCCCACGACGGCCTGGAATCGGCTCAGATGCAAGAAGCATCGGCGAAAGCTCTCTTCCGCAGACCCTTTGAGCCGATGCGCCGCCGCAGATGAGCCGATTCCAGGCCGCCTCCGGTGGGCCGGAAAGGGCTCGTCTGCTTCGTTGCCGCTCCTCGCCGTGGTATCAAACACTGCTTCGTCGCGTCGCCTCGCATACGAACCCTTTCCGGCCCATCGTGGGGGTGCCGATTTCTCAGACAGAGCCTAAGCTCAACATGATGAAACGCATGGCCTGGCTCGTCTTCCCCCTGCATTCATGGCTCATTCAACCACCACTCTACCGCGCCAATCCCCCGCCGGGAACAATCGTGAACTCAACGTCGCTTCTCCATTCCGCTCTCGGCTCTTCTCTGCTCCATCTTGTCTATCCTGTGTATCTATGTAAGAATCAGTTCTCTCCCCATCAGCACGCCGGAATTGAATCTGCGAAGATCTGCGCCCATCTACGGATAACCCCTCTGCTGTCTGCGCACCGGTCTTCCCTGCGTCTCCGCGCCTTGTGAGCTACTCCTCTGACTTCTGAATTCCGCCCTCTGACTTCCGCTTTCCGCTTTTCCTCTCAATGCCAGATGCCCGCCGAAGACGAAGATTATTAACCGCGGATTTCGCTTGCTTTCATCTGGACGGAGTTCGGGCAACATCAATACGGAAACCGCGGAACCGCCAAGAACAGGAATACCAGCAACAGCACCCACCCGTTAGCCAAAGAGGTTGTCGAAATCGTTATGTGAACCAATCCACACCCAGGTGACCGTGTCGCCGCTTCGTTCGCCGACCGCCCGGTACTGCTCGTTGATGCGGACGGACCACACATGTTCGTAGCCACCAAGCTTCTTAAAGCGCAGCGAAGGATGCTCCGGGTTCTCGGTAAAGAGGCGAAATGCCCTCCGCGCCGCCTCGCGCGCCCGCGGGTCTAGTCCGTCGTACGCACGCCAGAAACTTGGCCGGGTCGTCGAGATCACATCCGGTCCAGATCCAGTGGCTTCTCCCCACCCTCAGCCCGCGACGCTTTCAGAAATGCCTCAAGTTTCGGCCGTGGCTTCGCTTCAGCTATGGTGCTCTCCCACCGCTCATCGCTCTGCCGGCTGAGCAGGAATCTCGCGAAATCGGCGACTTCGGCACGCTTGTCCTCAGCCAGCGCTTCGCAGATGCGGATCAATTCCTTGGTTCCGGTGCTCATACTTTGATTTTACCTGTCGGGCATCAGGGATTCCACCATAACTCAGCCACAGCCGACTCCCAGCCGGCCGGATCAACCGCCACTCTACCACTCTCCGCAATCCGCATTCCGCTCTTCTTCCCGCTCTCTCCCACTGTCCCACTCTCCCTCTCTCGCCCTCTCTCCTTCAGACATCCTCACGCCCGGGCTGCCGTACAGCCCTCACGACGCCACGCCGCCACGTAGGACAAGGTCCATGCGACATTCGGCCTTCTCCTCTTCGTGGCGCTCGTGGCGCCGTCAGCCGGTATCCCGGCGGGCGTGAGACATCTTCTTCAACGCATGGATTGGCCGTGCTGAGTGCCTCTCGCCAGATGGGCACTCGTCTGGGAATCAGACGGGGGCGGTCGAGGTACTGTTTGGGAGAGGTGGGGTTCTTTTGCGACGAGGTGCAACGATGCGGCCGACTCGTACAGGATGGCGATGGCTCATGGCATCTGCAGCAGCCGGGCTGATCGCGCTGTTGGGATGGGGAAGCCTCTACTGGGAAACAAAATCGAGCAGTACTTCGGGCCATGGCTACACACAGGTAAATCTCCGGGATCTGGAGGCCGTCTCGTTTGATCAGGTGCGAGATACCGAAAGGGACCTCCCCGCGACGATTCGAAGTCTCGACGGGAGGCCGGTGGTAATCGCCGGGCTTCAGTACGTCGGCTCAACAGATTCAGAAGTGGCAGAGTTCCAATTGGTCCGGGAATTCCGAACCATCCGCCACCGGCCACCGACGATACAGGAGCGGGTGTTCTGCGACGCTCGCCCTGGCTCGAAGGTGCCTGTATATGGTCACGATGTCCGCGTCTATGGAACATTCCACATCAAGGTCGAGCGTGACAGTCAGAGCAGGGCCATGAGCCTGTTCACCATGACCGTGGACAAGGTCGTAGATCCACTAGGTACTGCAAAGTAGCCAGGAGGAATCCAAGGGGGACGTCTCAACTTCCTCTCTCCGCCGCAATCAATCGTGAACGCAAATCCGCTTCCCCATTCCGCTCTCGGCTCCTCTCTCCTCCATCCCGTCTATCCTGTCCATCTATGTGAGAATCGGTTCTCTCCCCCATCACCACACCGGAATTGAACCTGCGGCAATCTGCGCCCATCCGCGGATCACGCCTCTGTGGCTTGCCCTTTGCGGCCTTTGCGCCCTATGTGGTTAAGTCCTCCGCCTGGCTTCTTTCCGTGTCTTCCGTGTATTCCGTGGTTACCTCTGCGAGCTCCGTGACCTCTGTGTGAGGTTCCCTTCTGCGCCTGAATGCTGTTCGTGGCGCCGTAAGCGGTACGAAGTTTACCCGCCGCGGCGGGCGGGCGTGAGACATCTCCTCTTAAACACATGGAGTGCTGCGCATGTGTCGCGCAGGCGCGCACCGCCACTTACAGCAATCTTTTCAGATTTTTCAACTCCGACCTCCAAGAATCAATGGAAAACCGCAAATCCGCACTCCCAGTGGTGCGCTTTGCGCGCACAAAGCGCGACACCGCCTGTATAGGTAGACACCCGCTATTTCTCAACCGAATACCACCGCTAAGTTAGTGCTCGACGTCGAGCGCAGCGGGATCCCGGCTGCGCCGGGACTCCACGACCTGCCAAACAGGCAGTGAACCAAAGTGGAACAGAACGGAACGTCCTTCCTGTTCCACCCGACCAGTGACCAGGCATCCCGGCGCCGCGCTTTGCGCACCGATCTTGAGCACCTTCGGCCTACCCTTCGTGCCTGCGTGCCTTCGTTTCCGCAATCCGCAATCCGCTCTCCGCTCTTCTTCAGAGGACTTATCCACAATCACCCCGAACCTGCGCACCTCCTCCCCCAATCTACACCTAACCGCTTGTCTCCACAGCACTTGCCGTCTAGGGGGTACCCCTGCGAAGAACCTGCGCACCTGCTACTTATCCACAATCGCTCTCGCCCGATGTTGAGCGAGGCGAGATGCCGGCGCCGCCGGGACCCTCTCCCACTCTCCGCGTCCCCTTGTCCCCGCGTCCCCACTATTGCACAACCTCCCCGCCCACCGCACAATGCCAAAGGCTGTTTCCCGTTGGCCATTCACGGACGAAAGGCTCGCGCTGTACGCATGTCCGACAGTGAACTTCCCATTCCCATCCTTACCACTGCCCTGCTCCCTTCCCCAGCCTCGGCCGACCGCTCCTTCCTCTCGCATGCCAAAGTCATCTCCGCCCTAACTCTTCTGAGCCGCATCTTCGGCCAGTTGCGCGAAACAGTCCTCGCCGCTTTTCTCGATACCAGCATCGCCGCCACCGCCTTCCGCGCTGCCTTCGCCGTGCCGAACATGTTCCGCAAGCTCTTCGGCGAAGGCGCCCTCTCCGCCGCCTTCATTCCGCTCTATGCCAAGAGCCTGAAGGAGAACTCCCCCGAACAGGCCCGCGCTTTTGCCGCTGCCAGCGTGAACCTGCTTACCCTCATCCTGATCGCCATCACCCTGATCGGCGAAACCATTCTCATCGGCCTGATCCTTTTTGCCGACCCTCAGCGCGAGAGCTTTGTCCTGATGCTCAAACTCTCCGCCATCATGCTTCCCTATGTGGTGCTGATCTGCCTCACCGCCTTCCTCAGCGGCATCCTCCAGGTTCACCGCCAGTTCGCCCTGCCGGCCGCCGCCCCTGTCCTGCTCAACGTCATTCACATCGCCGTTACCGGCTGCGGCGGCCTGCTGCTGGGCATCACGGCTGCAACCAACAACAATGCCCGTCTCGCCAAACAGACCACCCTCACCTACTGGCTGGCGGCCATGGTCCTCTTTGCCGGCGTCGCCCAGATCGCGCTGCTGCTCCCGGCCTTGAAGAAAGTGGGGTTCCGCTTCTGCTTCCGCGAATCGATCTGGACTCCACAGGTGAAACAGATGCTGCGCATGTCGGTGCCGGTCGCCATGGCCGCCGGCGTCCTGCAGATCTCCGTGCTGATGGATATAGGCATCTCCCTGGTACTCGCCCGCGATATAGACAAGCACACGCAACTGCTCATCACAGATCTCAGTATCGCCGGCCACACGTTCCAGCTTCCGATGGCACTCGGCGCTCTCACGCGCCTGAACATGGCCCAGATGCTCTACCAGTTCCCTCTGGGTATCTTCGCCATTGCGCTGGCCACCGCGATCTTTCCCGGCCTGAGTTCCGATGCTCTTGAGCACGACCGCAGGCGCTTCAACCAGACGCTCAAGGCTGGCATCGAAGCTACGCTCTTCGAGGGAATCGCCGCCAGTGTGGGTTTGATCCTCGTTGCCGAACCCACCATCCGTATTCTCCTCAAGTACGGCACAATGACCGAGCAGGATGTCCACCTGATCGCCCGTTCGCTGATCGTCTACGCCTCGGCCATCTGGGCTTACTCGATGCTGCAGATCATCAACCGCGCCTATTACGCCCTGCACGACACCAAGACCCCCTTCATCATGGCGGTTGTTAATATCGTTCTGAACCTGGTGGTCGAGCTGCCGCTGCTCTGGACGTCGTTGGGCGAATCCGGCATGGCGGTCGGCACCGCCGTCAGTTTCTCCGTCCAGGCGATTGTGATGCTCTGGATGCTAAAGGGCCGCATCGGCGACTTCGGCATCGGCAAGATCGGCGCCGCCGCCGCCAGGATGCTCCTCGCCGCCGCCGCCATGGCCTGCGTCTGCGTCGCCATCCAGTATCTGCCCTTCTGGCCCTCCGGCACCGGCAAACTCGCCGCCCTGATCCAGCTCCTGTCGCTGATGGTTTTCGGCGGCCTTACCTACCTTCTCACCTGCCACCTGCTGGGCCTGCGCATCCTGCAAGACCTTCTCCCCACGCGTTTCCGGCAGGGCCAGTAAACCCACCGGTTACGTAAGGTATCCGTGACAACCACCCGCAATTTGCTCTGGATCTGCAAGCTGGGCAACAGAATCGTCGCGATCCTCTGGCATCCTTGCCGCGGGCTGTTATTCTGAAGAATCGATCAGGTACGCTGTAATGCACCGTCCCCACCGTCGTCTGTTAAGTAGAGGCAGGGCTATAGCTTGGGTAAGACCGACCGGCAAGATCCGGCTCAAATCCTCATTGAGCTCAAGGGCACACAAAGTGCCCCTGCCCTTGATGCGCTGGTGCAGCGCTATTTCGCGATGGTCTACTCAACCTGTCTGCGGATCACGCACGATCGTCACGATGCCGAGGATGCGGCCCAGGCCGCGTTTCTGTGTCTGGCCCGGCAGATGCGTGACCACAAGGACATCCGTGCCATGGGTCCGTGGCTCTACCAGGTTGCGTGCAACACATCGGTTGATATTTGTCGCCGGCGCAAACGGCGCGCCACCCATGAACCGCACTATGCAAAGCACGAGTCGGCCGGTGTGATCGACGACCCAGCTAGCCATGCGGATCTTGCCGAGACCCGCCCCGCCGTGCTGGAGGCACTGAACAAGCTGCCCACACGCTATCGCCTGCCGCTGATCATGCACTACTTCGGCGGTATGTCACAGGAGCAGTTGGCGAAGGAATTGGCGTGCACGCGTAATGCATTGCGCGTGCGCTTGCATCGGGGGCACAAGCTGCTCCGAAGGTTGCTCGAGAAACGGGGAATATGTGTGGCCGGAGGTTTGCTTGGGGTGATCCTCACTGAGGCCGTGCGATCGCAGGTGTCCGATGGGCTGGTCGGATCGACGATCGCCCTCGGACGCCAGGTGAATGGCGCGGGGCTCTTTACATGTGCCGCGAGCCCGGATGTGCTGGCCGCGGCCGCGCAGGCGGCAGTTCCCGTCGGGAGAGCCAAGGTCTGGATCGTCATCTCGCTTGCTGTGGCATCGGCTCTCACCGCCAGCGCCCCGCTGTTCGCCCGCCTCAGGGATATGCCGCACCTGCCCAATCCGCTGGACCTTGCTCCACTCAAACTGCCGGAACTGGTCGCGCCATTACTCAGGTTGAGCAGTGCCGATTCGCCGCCAACTTCATCGCCATTGGTCCATACTGGGTCCGCGCCGACGATCCGCACAGCCAACACCACCATGCAACCCGCGCCGGCACCCGCATCTCCCGCACTGTGGCCGGACCTGCTCTCACCTGCTGCCATCACCGGCTACGTAGCTCGCACCGCTATCGCGTCCGCGTGCACTGCACGACCTGAAGCAACCGAATTCGAGCTCCCCACGCTTGTCGCACGTCCCCAGCCAGTCGCCGGGTCCGGATCGTCGGCCTATACCCCCTCTCGGTCAGTCGCTCATAGCGCCATTTCAGACTACAGCGGGGGCGCCACTGAGCCGCCGGCCACCGTCGCCGCAACATTCCAGCCAGCGATAAGCAGTCCGTGGATACCTTCGAAAACCATGAGCAGGGGACACGGTGCTGACTACATCGAATTGACGACCGACACTGATTCTGCGGGCTGGATGATCTTCCTGGGTAAGTCCGGCGGCACCATCGATGCTCTGTATGCAACCCAGTCCACCAGCCCTTCTCAGGTGCTGCTCAACCAGCCCAGCGTCTCTGATGCCCTTAATCACGCAATCGCAACAACCTACTCCGAGAGGCCAGCGACTACGGTACGACAAGTGCGACCAATACAAATACTGCAGAACAACGGCCAGGTGATCGCCGATGGCCGGGTCGAAGACTACACATGGTGCAGCACAATCCAGAATGACGTGGACAATCCTCGCGGCGGCTTCAATGGCTGGTTCGCGATGCATGGCGGCCGCATCGACCTGCCCGCGATCAACATCCATCGTGGCATCCAATCCTTCAACTGGGGCGAAGACGTTTCTGACACGACGATCGATCTGATCAATAGCATGCGCATCACCGCCACCGCGTCGGGCTCCTCTAAACTCAGTATTTCGCTGCTTGCAATCGACTCCGCCGGCCTGCCCTCGTTCCCGGCTGGCCACTACTTCATTTCCGCCTATGAACTCTCCGGCGGCCAGACGATCATGGGGCCGATGCATACAACCGTACGGTATGACGATGCCCGCCTGACCTATCTCGGGCTGAATGAGCAGTTCGTGAAGCTCTGGTACTGGAGCGATGCTGCCACCGGATGGCAGCGAGCATACGACCACTTCAGCCGAGACACTCTGAATGATTGGGTCTCGGCAGACATCCCATCCGGCGTGCACTACATCGCAGTCTCCACTCCGGAGCCCGCATCGGCCATGGCGCTTCTGGGTACCGGGGCGCTGTTACTCCTGCGACGCAGCCGAAAATCGTAGCGGTTGCCTTCCCATCGCCGCGCGCGTACAAATCCATCCGCCTATGGCAAAGACTGACGAACCCAACAAAATCATCTATTCCATGATTGGCGTCTCCAAGAGTTTTGACCGCAAGGTCATCCTCAAGGACATCTATCTCTCCTACTTCTACGGCGCCAAGATTGGAGTACTCGGCCTGAACGGCTCGGGCAAATCCACGCTCTTGCGGATTCTGGCCGGCGTGGACAAGAACCACGAAGGCCGCTGCGTGCTGCAACCAGGCTACACGATCGGCTACCTTGAGCAGGAACCGCTGGTGGATGAAGGTCGCACCGTTCGTGAAGTCGTGCAGGAGGGCCTCAAGAGCACCTATGACCTGGTGAACCAGTTCAACGCCATCTCCGACAAGCTGGCCGAGCCCATGGACGATGATGCGATGAACAAGCTGCTGGAGAAGCAGGGCGAACTCCAGGAGAAGATCGATCATCTTGGCGCGTGGGATGTCGATCATCAACTCGACATGGCCATGGACGCTCTGCGCTGCCCTCCCGACGACCAGACGTGCAAGACCCTGTCCGGCGGCGAGCGACGCCGGGTGGCCCTGTGCCGGCTGCTGCTGCAGAAGCCCGACATCCTCATTCTCGACGAACCGACCAACCACCTCGACGCCGAAAGCGTTGAATGGCTGGAACAGCATCTGCGTCGCTATGAGGGAACCGTCATCGCCGTCACCCACGACCGCTATTTCCTCGATAATGTTGCTGGCTGGATCCTCGAACTCGACCGCGCTGAAGGCATCCCCTGGAAAGGCAACTACACCTCCTGGCTCGAGCAGAAGCAGAAACGCCTCGCCTTGGAAGAAAAGCAGGTATCCACCAGGCAGAAGACGCTGCTGCACGAGTTGGAATGGGTTCGCCAGAACCCCAAGGCCCGCCAGGCCAAGGGCAAAGCCCGAATCGCTCGCTATGAAGCCATGCTCGCCGAAGATCAAAAGACCACGGAACAGCAGGTCGAGATCTTTATCCCGCCTGGCCCGCGCCTGGGCCAGAAGGTTATTGAGACGAAGGATCTGACCAAGGGCTACGGTACCAATGTTCTGCTCGACAAGGTGAACTTTGTCATCCCGCCCAACGCGGTGGTCGGCATCATCGGTCCCAACGGCGCTGGCAAAACCACGCTTTTCAAGATGATCACCGGCGTGGAAAAACCCGATTCCGGGCAGCTCATCGTCGGCGAATCGGTTCAACTTGCTTACCTCGACCAGAGCCGGGCCAGCCTGAAAGCCGATGAGACCGTGTGGCAGGCGATCTCCGGCGGCCAGGAACGCATGAAACTCGGCACCGTCGAAACCAACAGCCGGGCCTACGTGAACCGCTTCGGCTTCACCGGCACCGATCACCAGAAGATTCTTGGCACTCTCTCCGGCGGCGAGCGCAACCGTGTTCACCTTGCCCGCATGCTCAAGAGTGGCGCTAACGTGATCCTCCTCGATGAACCGACCAACGATCTGGATGTGAACACCATCCGCGGCCTGGAAGAGGCCATCGAAAACTTCGCCGGATGCGTTCTGGTGGTCAGCCACGACCGCTGGTTCCTCGACCGCATCGCCACGCACATCCTGGCATTTGAGGGTGAGAGCCAGGTCCGTTTCTTTGAAGGCAACTACCAGGCCTACGAAGAGGACCGCAAGAAGCGCCTCGGCATCGACGCCGATCAGCCGCACCGCATCAAGTACCGCAAGCTGACAAAATGAGGGAATCGCGCGGCCGCCGTACTATTCTTCCTGCTGATTGCCGGCCTGTGGCTCGGTGGAACTGCCCGATGGCTGCGCCTTGCGGAAGATCGCCAGAACACGGTCGATGTGGACAACGAAGAGGCGGTTGTCGTGCTCCAACTCCACCGGGATCGCCTCACGCGGATCAAAGAGCACCTTGTCATACTGCCGGATCGTATGATCCTCATCGTTCTCGATCTGCTTGCTGATGGCAATGACCCGGCCGGTGATGACCGGAATCTCGTGGCTATCAGGCAGAACGATGCCGCTGCGCGTTTCGCGCCTGTTGTCATCCTTGCGAACGACCACCCGTTTGCCAATCGGCTCAATGACGTCAAACTCTTTGCTGTTCCGCTTTGCGCTCATATATCCGGTCAGTGTACTGCGAAGGGTGGAGGATGGGGAAGAGCCCGGCGAACTATCGTCCGCCGCGCTGCGCCGGAAGAACAATGTCATGTGCCAACACCTGAAAGGAACTACTCGTCCAGGTATATGCTGGATCGCGCAGCGGCTTGCCGGACAGAGCATCGAAGTTCTCAGCCATTCCATTGGCCGCCACCGTAGCACAGAAGCGGGTGGCAATCTCCCGAGCGAGTTCTTTCTCGCCGCACTGCATCAGACCATCGACGATCAGGTGAGTGGATGGCGCCCAGATCGGTCCGCGCCAATAGCCATCCGACTCATACTTCGCACTTTTCACATTCTCGGTCGCCAGGCCATGTTTGGTCAGGAAACGTCCTTCTGAGGCGATGCCGGCCACGAGCTTCTGACGGATATCCGGTGGCAGGCGCTGCCCGAGTATCAGCGGCATGAACAGCACCAGGCTATCGCCACCTTCAGCGATCTGGTGATCGCCATTGCGCGGAGCGACAAAAGCATCGCCACGCCAACTGTGCGCCAAGAGCTGCTCCAGCATCCGATCGGCCAGCTTTGTCCAGCGCCGAGCATCCCGCTTCTTTCCAATCTTCGTGGCGACGTCGGCCAACACATCCATCTGGATCGTGAGGAACGAGCACAAGTCCGGCCCTTCCAGCGGCACACCCACATCAAACGCGGTGGAATTGTCCCAGCCGGAGTCATTCCCATGCAGATACTGCGGGACCCCATCGCGATCTGAGTCGCAGTGCATCAGCCACCAGTTCGTCCACGCCGCCAACGGCTCGTAAAACTCTTTCAGCCGTCGCGGTGTTACCGCACTGCCGCTCTGCATCATGTAGCGCAGAGCCCATCCATGGATCGGAGGCTTTACGAACGTTCGAGTGAACGTGCGATCGTTGTAACAGTCCGGCAGCGCCCCGCTGGCGTCCTGATGGTCAAAGGGAAGCTGCAGTTGATCCCACGCCAGGTCGGGATTGCGATGTGATAGCGCCATGGCGTTGAAACAATGGTCCCAGCTCCAGACCTGCGCCATCCAGTTCTTGCTCATCAGCATGGCCGGGCGGCGGAAGTGCCCCTCGGGGGCCACGATCGCCGACCAGTTCACATATGCCGCCAGCTCGCCCGCCGATTCCATCGATTCCGATACCGAAGGCGATGCCCGATAGAACTGCTCAAACTCCCGCTGTACATCGCGCACAGCATCCTCGAAATTCTGTCGTTCCCGCCACGGTGGCAGTACGCTGACAAACTCCTCAATCACCCCTTCCACCGTTCCTGCGCCCTTCGGGCCGGAGACGAACTCGGCAACCACGCGCTCGCTGTGCACCTTGTTCCATGGCGCATCGACATGCAATTGTCCGCGAAGAGGCGTAAGGCCAAAGTTGCTCCGATGTATAAAGCTCTTTACCTGCCAGCGTCCCTCGTCCATCGGCAGCGCGAAGGCATGGGTGCCCGGATCCAGGCACAACGTCAGGCGCAGCTTCACCCCATGTGCGAGAAACCGGATGCACTTGGGCGTGGCAAAGCAGAATCGTGCGTTCCCCGCCTTGGATTCCAGTTTCAGCATGGCCGGTCCGGCCGTTTCCGTAAACGCTACCGGCTTGTCCCCATCCAGCAACTCCACCAGGAAGACGGACGTTCGTGGCGCGTCGCCATGCACCGTGCGGATGACGACGCCGGCAGCATGGTCGCTCGCCTGCCCATGGCGAGAAATCGCCATGTATGACCCGGCCCTGCTGAATGGGACCCTGGCAATATCGAATGTCATGCCTTCACCTTCAAGCAACGGCTTCGAGCAGGCTCGCCGCGGCGTAGCGGATCTCCTCTTCCCTGAGTTCAGGGTAGATCGGCAGCGCCAGAATATGTTTGCACGCCTCTTCGCTCGCGGGGAAGTCGCCTTCCTTGCACCCCAGATTGGCAAAACATGTCTGCATGTGCAGCGACAGCGGATAGTAGATCGCCGCCCCAACGCCCTTTTCCGCCAGTTTCGCCTTCACCTGGTCGCGGTTGGGCACCAGTACGCAATACTGGTTGTAGACGCTCCAGTTTTCCGGCTGGATGTAGGGAATGGTGACTTTGCTGCCGGCCAGAAGCTCGGCATACAGCGCAGCGTTCTTGCGCCTCGCCTCGTGCCAGCCCTCCAGGTGACGCAGCTTGATCTCCAGAACCGCCGCCTGCAGGGCCGAAAGACGGAACATCCCTCCGACAAAATCATGGTAGTAGGTATGCCCTGACCCATGCACGCGCATCTTCCGGCATTTGACGGCAAAATCATCATCATTCGTGCAGATCGCGCCGGCATCGCCGAATGCACCCAGGTTCTTCGTCGGATAAAAGCTCAGACACCCTGCGAAACCAAGGTTGCACGCGCGCTTGCCGTTGTACTTGGCGCCGATCGCCTGGGCCGCATCCTCGATCACCGGCAAACCGTACTGGCACGCCAACGCATTGATGGGATCCATGTCAGCGCACTGGCCAAAGAGATGCACCGGCATGATCGCCTTGGTATTCTTCGTGATCGCTTTGCCTATTCCTCCCGGGTCGATGTTGAACGTGCGCGGATCGATATCGACAAACACCGGCTTGGCGCCAGCGCGAACAATGCACCCGGCCGTGGCGAAGAAAGTGAATGGCGGACAGATGACTTCGTCGCCGGCTTTGATATCCAACGCCATCAGGGTGCACAGCAGCGCATCGGTACCGCTGGAGACGCCAATCGCGTGCTTCGTGCCGCAATACTCGGCCAGATGCTTCTCAAACCGCTCCACGCGAGGACCCAGAATGAAATCCTGGTTATCGCAGACCTCGTCCAGAACCGCGCGAATCTCGTCCCGCATGGTGCGGTATTGCCCCTGAAGATCAAGCAATTTCACTTTCATAGGGGGGCAAAGCCTACGACCAACCCCATCCAAAGGCAACCATGCACGCGCGGGCCAATATGTGGTCAACCGTGCCGCCGCTGCCTCTTGCCCGCACTCGGCAGCCGTAACCCGCATTACACCCGCGAAGCCTCGTTTTCGCGGACCCCTATTTTGCGTTCACAGTTGTGTCCGCCTGGTGGTAAAATGGGCAATCAGCGGGAACAGGAGGGTCTGTGGTAATCCCCGCGTGTGGTCTTTTTTAGTCTTGGGGTGATCCTCGCCATGTTGATTCCGCACATATCGTGGGTCTTTGTGCCTGCCTCGGCAATCGTCGGCGAACTCGATGGCCTCGAACCAGCCAGCATGGACGAACACTCCCACATCATCGGCCCGGCGGGCCGATACAGCCTCCCAGGCCTTCTTGTACCCGTAAGTGAACTGGAGCAGCGCGGCATCCCTGAGTTAGTCGCCCAGCCGGCCGCCATGATAATCGGCCTTTCCACCCACGAGCAGGCCATTCTCTTTCCGCACTCAGGCGGATTATGGAAATTGCTGCTCTGCTCACGCAAGAGCCAGCTCGAAACGTATACCTTTCGCGATCGCCCGGAACCCCGCCCTGTTGCCGCCGTTCCTCGGCGCAGGCAGCCCGTGTGGTAGCCGGCTTGTTTGCAGACTTTTGCCGCACGCAAGTTCAAGACCATCGCCTCACCGTTTGCTGATTCCAAACTGCAGCGATGGGCCGATTGCTTCCAGCGTCGCCTTGCCAACTCCCTCCACATGATCCAGATCGCTCAAATCGGCGAAAGCCGGACTGCGCCCGGCGGCCAGTTGCTTATCCCGATATGCGACGATGCGTCCGGCCATTGCAGGCCCAAGGCCAGGAATGGCCGCCAATTCTTCCGCTGAGGCAGTATTGGGATCGAGCCGCAACTCGACGGATGGTGCTATGGCCGGTGCCTGGTCCGCGATCTGCCATCCCGAGTTGGACCGGACGATCAGCACAACACCGGCAATCATGACGAGAATTACCACCACGAAATGGTGGTGATGTCGGAAATGGCGTTGTTCAGGCAACTGGGGCATGCCCATCGAAGTTCTCCTCCGCGACCCGCTGCCCAATGCGCTGGCTTCGGATAGTCACTTGCGATTCCATGCCTGGAACTTCTCGCGCATCTCCTGCAGCTTCATATACGCGGGGCGTGGCTGGAACATCTCATCCAGCAGGCCGCCGCCGGGAATCGTGTGGTGAATGTCCGCCACATTAGCCCAGGCGATGCTCTCCACGAAGGGCTTGCTGAACACCAGACGATACATCGCATCCAGCCACTCAGCCTGCAGTTGCGGATCCCATGGTCGGCGCCACCTGCCACCCCGCGATGGATCAAGCTTGCCTCCGGAACGGTCACCAGGATCTGGCGTCGACCGCGACGGAGCGCACATGCCTGTCAGAAACACCGGCTTTCCGAACCCCGAAAACCGGTCGAGCAGGGACGAATACTGGAACAGATCGCGCATGTAATGGCCGGCCAACGGCACGCCGGTCTCCAGTTCCACGCCAAAGCCTTCAAAATTGATCCCTGATTGCGCTACCATCTCCGCATACAGCAGCGGCGGCGCCCCGGTTGTCATGCGCTGACGATGCTCGCCAAACGGCTGCGTGATCGAGACCAGTGTCCGGGCGCCAGGCATCACGTTCTTTACCTGTCCCACCAGCAGACGGGTGAACTCAATGCACTGCTCAAAACTCAACGGGAACAACGTATTGGAGCCCAGGCCCGAGACGACATTCCACACGGAAACGACCTTGCGGTAACGGTAGACGATCTTCTGGATGTACTCCAGACACAGGTCCCGCATGGTGTCGAACTCATTTTCCCAGATGTACATCCAGTCCGGCACATCCTGTTCGCGCAGTTGGATCAGCGGCCCGGCGATAATCGGCATACGCTTGCGGCTCAGCAGGTCGACCCAATCATCAATCTGCTGTGTGATGAACTCCTGTTCAGTGGGCTGCACCATCCGCCAGGGGATCGGCAAAACAGCATAGTCAAACCCGTTGATCACGGCCTCACGGTATTTCTCGCTCTGAATCGTCGGATCGACGCGGCAGCCAAACATGTGGCGCACATACGGACCACTGGTCTTGCGGCGGTTCAGCAGCAGTTCACAGTGAAACACCGCAAGCTGCTCCGACATATCGACAGCCGCTTCCAGCGCCTGGTCGGCATAGCGGGCTGCATCTGCCGGATCGTCCTGCCGCGACAGCGCTTCGACAAACAGATCCTGCGCCTGCTGAAACAGTTCCTGCATCCGCTCGATGCGCGGGAAGTCGAACAGATTCCAGTCCTCGCGCTTCTGCACAATCTTCATGAGCCTGGCGCGAGCCAGTTCGATATTCAGGTTGTAAGGTTGATCGCGATGCTGCAGCCGCGTCGTCTCGAGGTGGAACGCCCCCAAAGGCCCGACATCCCAAAGCAGACCCAGCGCGATTGCGTGCTCATCGGCGCGATTTGCGATCAACAGCCCATCGCGGAACAGAATCTCTCCAGCGATCGGCACGCTCTCGGGACCAAGGACCACGGGAGCAACCGGCTGGAAAGTCTGAATCTGCTTGCCGTCCTTGAAGATTGCAAACTTTACTGCCATCAGGTTTCTTCGTTGCGAAGATCGGAATATAGGCGGTGAATGGCATCTTCACAAGGAACCGGCAATGCTAAATCAGTCTTCTTCGTCATCAAACTCTTCGTCTTCGTCGTAGTCGTCATCGTCGTCCGAGTCGTATTCCTCTTCTTCTTCCTCTTCCTCTTCCTCGTCCTCTTCTTCATCCTCCTCGTCGGCGTCTTCCTCTTCTTCTTCCTCTTCCTCCTCCTCATCGTCTTCTTCGTCGAACTCGTCCTCCTCTTCATCCTCTTCGTCGTCGAACTCGTCCTCTTCCTCATCCTCTTCGTCGTCGAACTCGTCCTCGTCGTCATCGTCATCGTCGTCGTCGTCGGAATCGCCCTCCTCCTCTTCCTCGCCATCCTCGTCGTCCGCATCCTCCTCATCCTCTTCCTCGTCCTCCTCTTCATCCTCCTCGTCTTTGGTCTCCTCCTCTTCTGGTTCCTCTTCATCCTTGCGCCGTTTGGCGTTCTGCGGGAGCAACAGATCGTCCACAAACCCGGCAAACGGGTTGATCAGGTCTACGTTCGATCCGCCCGGGGTGGCAGCACATGCCTCCAGCCCAAAGAGCCTCGCGAGCCTGTTCCGTTTTATCTGCGTTATCATGGTCATCAGCCCCAGTCATTCGCTAACTCGTATTACCAGTAGCCCGCCACCGCTTTGGTTGGCAAGGGCGGCGCGTATATAACCGGGGTAGTCCAACAGAGTCAAGAGAAGAAAATGCCATATGAACGCCAGGGGCTGCCTGAACCGGCTTTATCCCTGCCGCGACGGGCAATTTGGCCAGATCACACGGGGCTGAACGGATCGAGGTCTGGTGTTGAAGACAACTCGCTAAGCGGCAGGTTTCAGGGCAAGCTTGCCGATCGGCCGTCGCCAGCGGGTCTTCATGAAAGCCGCGACAAAAAACACCATCGTGGCGGTAAGAACGCCCCAGGAGATATCCGGGCGCAGGCTATCGCAGAACTGTGCAAAATCGGGGTTCAACAGCCGATGCTGATACTGTGCCAGCAGCGTGGGGTTGGCCAGCATCATAGCATTACCCGTCTGCAGGAAGGTCAATGCCACCAGAGCCAGGTTCAGCATGCTCAGACCCACGCTGCAGCCGATAACGATGGCTGCGGCCGTTGAGGCGAAGATCAGATACCGCTCATGTATCTGAGCGGGAATCGCGTAGAACAGCAGCCAGGGAACTATCACCGCCACCAGGAAACGGCGGTCATTCCTGCGCCAGTGGATCGCAATCGCGATGGTACTGACGAGCGTCAGGATGAGGTAGATGCACAACAGCAGTTCGCGCAAGACGACCTCTCGGGCTTCAGCCGGCCATCCGAAAATCGCTTTGGCGGGGATCGAAAAGACCGCCTCCATCGGGTTAGACCAGCCAAAGCGGCGCTCCAGCAAGGCGCAGAGGTTATTGCCAGGGCCGATCACTAACTCTACGTGGCGCTCCGTGCTATACCTGAAGCCCAACTCCCACCACTGCGACCCGCCGTGGTAATAGACCATGCACAGCAGCAGCGCTACGCCCATGGTGCCAAAGAGGACAATGCCCTGAGTGCGCAGCCGGCCAGCCCAGGCAAACGCAACCACCATGACCGCCAGCATCACCAAGGGCCAGGCAGAAACACCCCACTGTCCAAGCGCCGGGCGAAGGATCAGATAGGCCACCAATGCCATGATAGGAGTCCAGCACGGGCCACGGAACCATCCGGTAAACAGCCGCCAGCCATTAGCCAGCACCACCGCGGCCATGCACGATCCGACCCACGCGAAGGCCGGCCAGTCGAATACGCGAGCGGGCTCGCCAGGGAGGATCACCGGCCGGTACGTAAGCATCCAACCGATGACGACGAGGCCAAAGGTCCCGATAAAACCTGCAGCAAAGCGAAGCATTCGCCCCGGCTGACCCGCAAAGAGCGGCCACAACAGGAATATCCAGACCACCGCGAACTGCTGGCCTTTGAACATGATCCCCAGACCCATCACGATGCCGGCGATGAACCAGTATTTCCAACAACACAGCAGGATCGTCCAGAGATAGAACGGGACCACCCACACATCCCAACTCGGCCAGCCGTGGGCGCCCAGGACCATGGCCGGGTTCAGCCAGAGCAGGCAGAACGCGGCAATCGGCCGCCAGCCCATGGCCAATTGGCGATCCAGCCACGTATGGCCGGGAACCAGCAGCCGCGATTCCGGCGGCCCCGTCCGCCAGACCCAGTGCCGCACCAGCAAGAGCGCTGCAGTGGCTGCCATGAATTCCAAGAAGGTGTTGAAATACATCACGAATGCCGAGAATTCATGCTCTTCGTGCCATTTCTCCACATTCGCACGGGCCTGTGGCCCAGTTGCTGGAGCGGTAGAGGTCCGGGTGGACGCCTGCAAATGGTTCCAGGAGCGGTCGGCCGAGTAGCGCCACTGATTGAAGTACGCCCATGCGGCAAAGGTGGCCAACTGTAACGGCGGGCAGTCCACCTTATGCGCTTCATCGGGCGGCACGGCGACCTGGTTCTCGTAGACGTTCAGATAACCTTTCGCCATCGCCTCGCGGCCGGACATATAGTCCCGAATGATGTCAGGGCGGATTCGTGCCGGCTGGCTGTAATCCCACATAAATCGCCGCCACTGGCAGCCGACGACCAGCGAGCCGATCACGATGCTCAGAATGGTGATCACCAACCCCCAACGATAGAGGAAGCGCCCCCAGCTTATCGACGTAGCTTCCGCTGCAATGGCTGTCCCGTCACCCATTCTTGTCCTCGACGCTACAGCTTCGCCAACTCGGCCTCCGCCTCCGCAAGTTGCTTCGTCGTCTGCTCAACCAGATGCGGCGGAGCCTTGGCGATGTAGCCTTCATTGCCCAGGCGACCCTTCATCGCGGCGATCTGCTTTGTCAGTTCTTCCTTGCGCTTGCTCAACCGGCCCTTCTCAGCATCAGCATCGATCATGCCTTCGATGAAGATCTCATTTGTGCCGATCACAGTCCGCACCGCGCCGGCCGGGGCGGATAGGCCTGAGGCAATCGTATTGATCGTGCAGGTTGCCAAGAGTTGGATTGTGGCGACGTTCGACTGCAGGACGGCCTGGGTTGCGGCATCGGCCGGGCTGATCGAGACCGTAACCACCTTCTTCACATCCACCTTGTGCTCGTTGCGCACATTGCGGATGGCGACGATCGTCTCCTGCATCAGAGCAAACTCTCGCTCAACCTGCTCGTCGATGAGCTTCGTGCCATCCTTCGGCCAGGAAGCATGGATGAGTAGCGGGCTCAACGGAGCATCAACCAGATTCGCGATCGAGCGGCTGGGCCGGACCTCGTTCAGCCTCCACCAGATGGTTTCGGTAATGAAAGGAATCATCGGATGCATCAGCCGCAGCGACTGATCCAGAGCGGCCGCCAGAACCGCGGCCGTCGTACCAGCCTTTTCCGGCGTCTTGAAGATCGGCTTGACGATTTCCACATACCAGTCGCAGAAGTCGTTCCAGAAGAATTGGTAGCACGCCCGGGCATACTGGTCGAACCGGTAGTTGGCGATGGCGTCGTTGGCCTCGGCGACGGTGCGGGCCAGGCGGGAAAGTATCCACTTATCGGCCAGCGAAAGCTGGTCGGCGGTTGATTGTTGATTGTTGATTGACTCGAGGTTCGACAGGGCAAAACGGCTGGCATTCCAGAGCTTGTTGCAGAAGTTCCGGCCGACATCGAACTTATCACTGGTATTGCGGCCATCTGGCAGCTTCTTTACCGGCAAACGGACATCCTGTGTCTCCGTCGCCATCTGCGTCATCGTAAAACGCAGGGCATCCGCGCCGTGGGTATCGATGATATCGACAGGGTCGACGCCATTGCCCTTGCTCTTGCTCATCCGCTCGCCCTTGCCGTCCAGGATCGTCGGATTGATGGCAACATCGAAGAACGGCACAAACCGCTGAATCTCCAACTTGACGTCTGAAATGTCAGTCTTGCTCGTAAACCTGTTCTCGCCCATGTTGTACAGATTCATCATCACCATTCGGGCAACCCACAGCGTGATGATGTCTCGGGCCGTGACCAGCACCGAAGTCGGATTCCACTTAGCCAGTTCCGCCGTCTTCTCCGGCCACCCCAACGTGGAGTGCGGCCAAAGCGCCGAGGAGAACCAAGTGTCAAGCACATCGGGGTCTTGGACGAAGCCAAGTTCCGTCAGTTTCGATTCAGTGTGGGCCTCGGGTTGCCTCACGCATACGAGAAGCTGAGCCGGGATCTCGGCGTTCTTGTCCTTGCTAAGTGCAGCCGTCTCCGCTGAAACCGCAATGGCTTCCGGATGCTCACGCTGCATATGCACGACCGTCGACAATGCACCAGTCACTGGGGCAAATGCTTTCAGATCGATGCCCTTCCAATGCGATCCCTTGGGACTAATCTGGAGAGCCTTGAACCCGTTGCGTGCGTTCTCGTCAAGCGTCTTGCTCCACACCGGAATCCGATGCCCCCACCACAACTGCCGCGAGATCGGCCAGTCTCGCTTTTCGCCCAACCAACTCAGGTACTGCTGTGCATGCCGCTCCGGATGAAACTTCACCATCCCCTGCCGCACGACCTCCAGCGCCGGCTCGGCCAGTGGCGCCATGCGCACGAACCACTGATCCGACAGATACGGCTCGATCGCCGTCTTCGACCGGTCCGAATGACCGACCTGCGTCTCGTAGGGCTCTTCCTTCACCAGCAGGCCGTGACCCTTCAGGTCATCGACCACCTTCGTGCGGGCCTTATCCCGGCGCATGCCGGCATACGCTCCGGCATTCTCGTTCAGCGTGCCATCGGGGTTGAGAATGTTGATGAGATCAATCTCGTCAGTCTTGCCCTGATGTCGCTGCCACACCGCATAGTCGTTCGGATCGTGCGCCGGCGTCACCTTCACGCACCCCGTGCCGAACTTCGGGTCCACCAGTTCATTATCCGCAATGATCGGAATCAACCTTCCCGTAAGCGGCAGCGTCACCTTCAGCCCAATCGCCCAACTCCACCGCCGATCCTCCGAGTTCACCGCCACCGCCGTATCGCCCAGCATCGTCTCCGGCCGAGTCGTCGCCACGACCACGTGATCCGGTCTTCCCTCCGTGCCTTCAATCGGGTACTTGATATACCACAAGAACGTCTTCACATTCTCGTGATAAATCTCATCATCCGAGATCGACGTCTGCAGATGCACATCCCAGTTCACCAGGCGCTTGCCGCGGAAGACCAGCCCATCCTTAAAGAGCTTGAAGAAGGTCTCGCGCACCGCCCGGGCGCACTGCTCATCCAGCGTAAACCGCAGCCGATCCCAGTCGCACGAGCACCCCAGCCGCTTGAGCTGCTCGACAATCCGGTCGCCATACTGCTCTTTCCACGCCCAGATCCGCTTGACCAGTTCCTCTCGGCCGACATCGTGACGAGTCTTGTTTTCCAGTTCCTTGAGCTGCTTCTCCACCACCGCCTGCGTGGCAATGCCAGCGTGGTCGACACCGGGGATCCACACAGAGTTCTTGCCTTCCATGCGCGCCTTGCGCGTCAGGATATCCTGCAGCGTGTTGTTGATCGCATGGCCCAGATGCAGCGCCCCGGTGACATTCGGCGGCGGGATTACGATCGAAAACGGTTCGCCCTTGGCCTTCGGGTCGGCCGCAAACGCCTTCTTTTCGATCCAGGTGGCATAGGCCTTGGCTTCCACCGCGGCCGGTTCATACGTCTTGGAAAGCTCGCTGCTCATAGTTAAGACAGATGAGCTTACCACCCGCTGAGGTATCCGTAAAACGGCACATCTTCACTTGGACCGCTCCTGAATGGAGCCCAAGCCATTTCCCCAACGCTTTGACCGGCCCGCTTATTGCCATCCTGAAGGCCCGAAGCACTGTGGCTGAGCCCGCCAGCACAGCCATGCAAAAGATTCAGGGTGCCCTTCCGTGAATCCATGGAAGTACAATCGCTCTGGAGATCGTCTGGAGATCTTTGTCAGGGGAACAACAACCTATGAGTATCGACGAACAGACAAACGTGCGGCTCGACTCGCTTCTCAGTTACCTGCGTGAAGGTCGGATCCTCGATGCGATGCGCGAGTTCTACGCCGACAACGTAACGATGGAGGAGCCTGGCCAGTCAACCCACGGGCTGGCAGCCAACACCGAGCGCGAGAAGAACTGGCTATCGTCGGTCAGGGAGGTGCGCAATCTCCAGGTGCCTCGCCACGCGGCAGGCCCCAACACAGCGATGTACGAGTGCATCCTGGATTGGACCGACACTCAGGGCAAAGACCATCACATCGAGCAGGTTGCCGTGCAGACCTGGAAGCATGGGAAGATCATCCACGAACGTTTTTACTACGACGCCTAATGGATCAGATCAGCTTCTTCAGCGTCTGCATGATGCCCTCGGGATCAAGTCCCTGATAGCCCACCTGCTGCCATAGCCCGCCGGGCCCACCTCGATGCACGCCGATGTGGTTATATCGGCCGCAAAAGCCGCGCTTCAACAGTTCGCTGCCGAAGCGACTGCCCAGTCCGGTCTTCACATTGAAACCCTCAGCGACCATCACAAAGGGGCTGTCGGCCAGCATCTTCATGGTCGCCTCATCGTACACGTTCAGCGTTGGCTTATTGATCAGGCCAACCTTTACCCCTTCGGCCTGCAGGCGGATGACCGCATCGAGGGCACGATACAGTGTGTCGCCGAAAGAGACGATGTAGCCACCACCGGCCGGCGCCTGACGGACGATCTCATCCTCGCCGATCTCAAACGTATAGCCCCCGCCGTAGAGCGGCGTGCCATCTTCCCTAAGGATGTCAGGAACGGCTGAGCGCGTCGTGAACACGAAACGAATCCCCGGATCATTGAAGATGCGCTCGATGCACGCCTTCATCTGGTGTTGATCGGCCGGAAAGTACAGCCGCGTGTTATCGTGGCCCTCTTCCGTCAGACCGTTATCGGCGAACATGTTATTGATGCCGAAATGGCAGGTGTTGTCGGCCATGTCATCGCAGCCCGCATGGCTGAAATGCGCCAGAACATTGACGCCGTTCAGCCGCGCCATCGTAATCTCGGAGATGCACATCTCCAGGAATGCCGAGAATGTGCCGAAGATCCCCTGCTTGCCCTTCTCCATGCCAAAGCCAGCCGCCGACGAGAAATTGCCGCGTTCCATAATGCCGGCCGAGATGTATATCTCAGGGAACTTCTTGTGAATGTGGTGCAGGCCGCACGAGCCTTCAAGATCGCAGTCAAACACGCGGACACTGGCCAGGCGCTGCTCGGGCGTCATCTTCTCAAGCTGGGCATTGATCAGCTTGCCGAAGTCGTCGCGGTTCTTGCCCGCGCCGGTCGACCCCTTGTACACATGCGTGATCTTCTCACCCTTGACGTTCTTCAGGTAATCGGCAGCGATCTTATTACCGCGTTTTTCAAGATAATTGATCGCCGTGGCGGTCTTAATGACGTCGTGGGCGTGATTGGAGCCTTCCAGGCCTTCGATGCCCGGGGCCATCTTACGGCTTACGACAACCGCCACCGGGCCGGCCGTGGTGCACGCCTGCGCCAAGGCAGCATAGATCGCATCAACATCATCACCGCTGACGCGCAACACCTTCAGGCCATGCCCCTCAAGCGTGCGGGCGACGTCATACCCGGGCATGTACTTGCTGGGGTAACCAGCGATGGTGACATCATTGTTATCGACGATCAACTTGACGTTGAGCTTCTGGGCCACGCACAGACGGGCAGCTTCGGCGTCATCCCCTTCCATCTGCGAGCCATCTGATCCGAGCATGAAAACGACCTTGCCAGGATTGGCGATGGCAACGCCGTTGACCAACGACCACATGTGGCCCAGCCGGCCGGAAGAGAACTTCACGCCCGGCGTAAGCCCGCGCTCAGGGTGCCCCGGTAGCTGCTGATTGAACTCGCGATAGTGATGGAGCTTCTCAGCCGGCATGGCGCCGTCGAGAACCGACAGCAGGTATTGCGTGGCCACGCGATGCCCTGCCTCATCAAACATGATGGGAAGGCCGAAGGCCGGATCATTGGCGCAAAAAGCGCGGGCAATAAGCACTTCCGGGACGGTGTCATAGGCGCCGCCCGTATGGCCGCCCAACCCTTTGGCATCGGCGATAGCCGTAAAGAACACGATCGCATCGCGGCATATCTGGATATTGTGCCCCAGCGTGGCTTTCTGTTCCGCGGTTAGCTTGTTGCTGGCCGGGCTGAGTTTCAGCGGCTTGAGCTGTGACAGATCAACTTCAAATGGCATGTTTTCTCCTGATAAACCCAACACAGTGGGAACTCATTTTGCGGCGGGCAGCATTGTCTATAAAGGGTAAACGTAAGCAAGATCGGCCGCTCACCCCAACTTCGCCTTCATCCGCTCCTGCACCAGCTTCGGATTCAGCCCCTTGGCGCTCTTCATCACCATCCCCATCAGCGACCCAAATGCGGCTTGCTTGCCCGCTCTATAGTCCTGCAGGCTCTTGGGGTTCTGGGCGATCAGGGCATCAATCGCAGCATCAATCGCCCCGGTATCCGAACTCTGAATCAGGCCCAGGCTCCCCGCAACCTGCTCGGCCGGCGCATCTCCTTCAAGCAGCTTGTCAAACACCGCGCCCGCCGCCGATGCCGCCAGTTTGCTCGCGTCAATCAGCTTCGCCACTTCCGCAAAGCGAACCGGCGTGATCGGCAACTTGCCCATCGAGACCCCCCGCTCATTAGCCAGCCGCTTGCCATGCGACAGCAGCAGGTTGCAGGCTCGCTTGGCATCAGCGCCTGCAGCGATAATTGCATCATAAAAGTCGGCCGTGGCGCGATCGTCAGCGATGATGGCCGCATCAACCGCAGAAAGCCCACAGACCTCGCAATACCGCTTCAACCTCGCGGCCGGCAACTCGCCAATCGAAGCCTTGATCTCCGCCAGCCACGCATCGCTCACCTCGACCACCGGCAAGTCCGGGTCAGGGAAATAGCGATAATCGTTCGCCTCTTCCTTGTCGCGCTGGTGGAATGTCACCTCGCGCGAAGAGTCCCAACCATACGTGCTCTTCTTGCCCAGCGATCCGGTCTCGATCCACTGCTGCATCTGGCGTTGGATTTCGTAGTCGCTGGCCTTGCGCAGAGCTTCAAAGCTATTGAGGTTCTTGATCTCTGTGATCGCGGTCTTGATCACCTTCCCATCGCCATCGGTGATATGGACGTTGATATTGGGCTCAAAGCGCATGTGGCCCATCTGCATCTGGCCTTCGGATACACCCAGGTGCTGCACCAGCCGCTGCAACTCCTGCCCATACGCCGCCACTTCTTCACCGGAAGACAGATCCGGCTCCGTCACAATCTCCAGCAGCGGCGTCCCCGCCCGATTCAGGTCAACAATGCTGTGGTCAATCGTGAACCCGCCAGGCGCCTCATGCAGCAGCTTGCCGGCATCCTCTTCCAGGTGCGCCCGGCGGATGCGGACGCTCTTCGTGCTGCCATCGGGCAGCGGGACAATGAACGTGCCTTCCCCGCAAAGTGGCAGGTCATACTGACTGATCTGATAGTTCTTGGGCAGGTCGGGATAGTAATAACTCTTACGGTCCCACTTGGTGTGGCGATTGATCTTGCACCCCATCGCCAAGCCGACTTTCATCGACCACTCGACCGCCTTCTTATTCATCACCGGCAACACGCCCGGCAGACCCAGGATAACCGGATCAACCAGTGTGTTCGGCGCAGCGCCGAAATTCGTCGCCCCATTGGCGGCCGACGTAAACATCTTGGAAGCTGTGGCCAATTGCACATGTACTTCCACGCCGATCAGAACCTTAAAGCTTTTAATGATACGCTCAGCCAAGTTGCGGCTCCTATCTGTAACCGAGGGAAGTATAACGGATGATGGCCAATACCGTAACGACAAGCCAACGGCGACCGCAAAGGGACTGTGTGACACATCAGCGGCAAAAAGAGCGGTCGGGCGTAAGCCCGCCGGTTTCAGAGAATCAGCCCTGAATATTCACTGGACATTCGTCGACATGAGAGAACGCGAAGGCGAAATGGTGCCCTTTGCCCGTTCGTTGGTAATATGAAACAGCGTGCCCAACGGCTCCGGCTGTATTGTAGGAGATGGCATATGGATGAACCTACGCCCCTTGACTACGAACGTGTGGAGCCACGAAAAGCACACGGCCTGAGATTCATTCACTATGTACTAATCGTCATCGTGGCCTTACTGGTGGCTTCGATCTTCGTGCCAAGCGGTGGCCACTCGCGAAGACAGGCCAATCAAATCAAGTGCGCCAGTAACCTCCGCCAGATTGGCCAAGGCATCCAGCTCTATGCTCAGGCTAACCTGGGCTTCTTCCCTCCCGACCTGCAGACGCTCGCCGCAACCCAGCCGCTTGGACTATCCGTAATGATCTGCCCCAGCACCTCCGACCAGACACCGGCCAATATCGGGGCTATCAGTGCTGCGGGCAGATGCTCCTATATCTACGTTGGTGCGAACCTGACCTCCAAAGCCGACCCAAGTTGCATTCTGGCACTCGAAGACCCGGCCAACCACAACCTCGAAGGCGGCAACATCCTCTTCGCCGACGGCCACGTGGAGTTCTTTGTCCTCCCCGAGTTCCAGTTCTTCCTCAACGAACTGAACGCCGGCCGAAACCCACCATCCACCCAGACACCCGCTCTCTCGAAAGCCGCCGCCGAACAGGACTACCAGAAGAACTGGAAATCCCGCATGCCCCAACTCAAATCCGGCGTCTGGCGCATCCCCACCACCCAGCCCGCAAAGGCCCAATAGCTCCGTGGAGCAGGCTTGTAGCCTGCTTCCCCAGCGCCACCGTCCGCCATAACGGCCCAGACCTGTAGGTACTTGCCTGCGCTTTATGCGTGAACGTGCCCCCCATATGTTCTGACGTATGCGAACGACCATCGACATCAACGATGAGCTATATCGCCGGGCGAAGGAGATGTCCATGCGCAGCGGCCGCCCATTGAAAGAGATTATCGAAGATGCGTTGCGCCTTGCCCTCAGAGAGCCCGAATTTCCGCAAAGCAAGCGACTGAAGCTGCCGGAATCAAATGCGTTTCCTGGCGTACGGCATGGCGTGAACCTGGACAGTAGTGCTGCATTGCTGGAGGAAATGGAGAGCTAAGATGAATGCCAAGGGGAAATCGTTCCCGATGCATATCATGCCTCTCTCGCCATCGAGCATGGTTGCGAGTGGATCTCAACCGACCAAGATCACGCGCGGTTTGCGGGCCTGACATGGCGGCGCCCCTTCGCGGGCGCATCCTTGTGAAGCAGTCAGCCTGCTGTACCTCTCGCACACAAACGTAGAGCGCGGAGTCCATGCCTGCGGTGATACCCAGCGCCGGGACCTTCCCTCGCCTTCCACACCCGCGGCCAGCATTGCCTCGCTTGAGTAAGCATCCACGCCCGTAGGGCGTGGATGCTTACTTACCGCCCCACTGGTCATAACTGTTAACCAGCTCGAAATACTCCTTCATATGTCCAAACCCGCTGCCCCACTGCGTATACATGAAACCCAGAATGTTCGGCACGCCGGCCGAATCCTTCTTCCACGTCGTGATGTTCTCTTTCATCCCTTTCGTCGTTGTCTGGTCGTAATAGCCGCACAGCACCTGGCTGTGCCCGCGATCGGCGAAGAACTTTAGGCCCTCCGGAGAGCTGACCCAGTTGCACACGATGACATCCTTCGCCAGCCCTGCCTCCGCCCCGCCCCACGTGCCATGCAGCAGATAGTAGTTCGCTGGCATCTTCTCGCCCTTGGCATTGGTCCAACCGGCCGGCCAGGCGTTCTGTTGCGGCGCGTACATATCACTCCACGTGTAGATCACGCTCTTGGGGTCCGCCGCCCGGATCATGTCGTACCCGCGCTTGGTAATGTCCGCGAGCGTCTTGCCTGGCGTCACCGCCTGATTCTCCCAACCGCAGATCCGAATCTCGTCAAAGTTCATGAAGTAATGCCCGGTATCCCACACCTTGGCGCATCCACTGACATCCTTCTGCATGATCTCGTACACCGCCGGATCTTCCAGCGTGATGCTGTTCTGGTCTGCGTAGATCTTGTAACTGTGGAAGAACGACACCAGGATCTTCTGCCCATCCTTGATCCGCGAGTTATCCGTCAACTCGATGTTGTTGTAGCGCCCTTTCTCCTGGTCAAAATCTCCCGACCCCTGGGAAATCTGCGGGTCCACCAGCCGCTTAAAATCCTTCCCTTCCTCGTACACCGTCTTGCCATCTTCGCTGGTCACCTTCAGCGGCGTCAGATCCTGCTTCAGATTGTCCCGCCGCAGGATGAACAGTGGCCCGGCCAGTTCGATCTTCACATCCTTCACCAGCTTCAGATCCGCCACCTTCACCCGGAACAACACTGAATCGCTGTCCAGCGTGTTGAACGTGTTGGTCGACACCCACTCATCGCCCTTCTGTGCCATGTGCGTGTTTGTCCGCGTCAGCCAGCGCATCCCATCGCCGACATGCCCGGCCGCCCGGAACGGCTCCTTCTCATCCTGGCCATCCTGGTCCTTGGAGAACGGATACGCACTAGTCCGCAACGTCACCTTGTAATACATAAACTGCGGCAGCTTCATTTCCTGCCTGTACTCGCCATCCTCCACCTTTGACATGAACTTGGCCGCATCCAGAATCGGCGTCGAATCGGGCGCCGCCGTCTTTCCCTTGACGACAAACGGCATGTCCTTCACCGGCAACCCCGCACCCAGATTCGGGTTAAACCCCAGGTAACGCCCCGAATACCCGAACGCAAACACCGACGGCACCAGGGTAACGCCCATGTCCTTGGCCGCCTTCTTCACCTCGCCCACGCGCGCCACATATTGCGCATTATCCGCGCTGCGCAGCCAAGCGCTGTCCCCCACCAGAATATGCGTGCACCCGCAATCTTTGCTCTGCTTCATCAGCGCGATGAACTGCTTCATCCCCGCATCGCTGCTTAAGTTCGCATTGCACATGTTCCACTGCTGGGAATACTTCTCCTGCCCCTGAGCTGCACTCGCCACCAGCATCGCCAGCAAACCGCACGCACAAAGGATCAGTCGTTTCGTCATAATGAAGCTCCCGAGAGAAGAAGACCTGATCATACCATCACGGCGATGACCCGCATCATACCATCCACCGCTTCATGAGCGTATCAACATCGGCCGCCAAAGACCGCGGTTTGGCCCCAACCCTTCGCACGAAGTTATCCACACAGATCTTGCGTACGGCGTCGGCCGGCAGATTCAAACCATGCAGTTTCGGCCGTTCGTCCGGCGTCATGGCCGGATCCTCCGGCACGTCGAACCGATCATCGGTCTCCAGGAACCGCCGGATCATCATGCCGCGATCCTGTCCCCAGCCGCAGCCCATGCCAAAATCGCTGCCATAGAGAATCCGGTCGGCGTACTTGATGAAAAACGCCCGCGCCTTCGCGTGGTTGGCAGTAAAATTGTGATACATCTCCACACCCGGCGCCAGGTCCAGCGCATAGTTAGGATAGGTGTCCAGTAGCTTGGCAGCATCGTCAAGTCGATCCGAGAGGAAGAAGAAATGCGGCAGCGTCACGTTCAACTTCGGGTGCCGGAGGAAGACGCGTTCAATCTCCTCGTCGATCTGCTTCTTCTTCGGCACCGTTGAGTCATACCACCAACCGCGCGTGCGCGCCCATGGCGGCACGGTATGCTCGCTCCAGAATTCCGGCGGATCGCCCACGTGCCAGAGCACCGGGAACCGTGTTTCTTCCGCCCACTTAAGCATCGGCTCAAACAAGGCCCCATCCAGCGGATGCCCGACAAACTTGCGGAAATCGGGTTTGCCCGTAAGCAATTTGAGCCCATCGCACCCCATGTCGCGCAGCTTCTGCACCTGCTCGACCAGCGGCACGCGCGGCTTGTACGCGCCATCGGTGATATCACTAAAGTCCAGCCCGCCGAACACGAACACCTCTTCCGGCATCCGCTGTTTCATTTCCAGCGCCTGGCGAAACCCCTTCCCGTCGGGGTCATGTCGACTGCGCCCGATATTCTGGACCGCGAACTTGCGCGTGCCGGTGTACTTCAGGTCCGCCAGCAGCTTGTCACACATCTCGCGACCAGGCAGGTGAATATGCCCATCGATCAGCGGCAACGATTGATTGATCCCATCACTCACTTCATATCCTCCCGCGCCTCAGCGCGAATCTTTATGATGATGACGATGATGATGCCCCCGCCGCCAACTCATGTCAAAGACCCCACTAGAGCGCGGCGTCTACGCCCGCGGCCGTCACCAGCGCCAGGACCATGGCCCGCCATCCATCCCCACCGCGCCAGCGAACGTACGACGGCTTCGCTCCAAGCTGACGTCGCCCGCCCGACCCACGCCAAACAACATGAAATGGCATACCCCCAGCTACGGCTGTACTATGGGGGCCAGCAATGGACGAAAGACCAGTGCTTGACTATGGCCGGCCGGAACGCCGCAACGGGACGAATGTCCCGCTCCCAATTGCCTTGGCCATTATCGCTGTGGCAACGGTGCTGCTTTGGGTGGTGATTGGCCCGGGCGGCCATTCACATTCGCGCGAAAAGGCCAATCAGATCAAGTGCGCCAGCAACTTGCGCCAGATCGGCCAGTCAATGCAGCTCTACGCGCAGGATAACGGTGGCCTCTTCCCGCCGAACCTGCAAACGCTGGCCGGGACCCAACCGATTGGATTGGACGCAATGGTCTGCCCCAGCAGCCCCGACACCAAGCCCCCGAATACTGCGTCAATCGGCAGTCCATCTGGATGCTCCTACATCTACGTCGGTGCCGACTTGACATCGAAGGCCGATCCAGACTGCATCCTCGCGCTCGAGGACCCTGACAACCACGGCCTCACAGGCGGCAATGTCCTCTTCGCCGACGGCCACGTAGAGTTCCTCGATCTTCCTGCGATCCAACTCATCCTCCTCCAGCTGAACGCCGGCCGCAACCCACCCGCCTCCCTCACCCCAACCCTCTCCCAAGCCGCCGCCGAGCAAGACTACCAGACCAACTGGAAATCCCGCATGCCCCAACTCAAGTCCGGCGTCTGGCGCATCCCCACCACTCAACCCTCCACCACTCCCCAATAGCCCCCCGTGGAGCAGCCTTGCAGGCTGCTTCCTCAGCACCACCACCCGCCAACCCGGGCCGGGCTCTCCAGCCACGCCGCATGGGGGTGTGCGATTGTGGATAAGTGAGGAGATGCGCAAGTTCTTCGCGGGGTACCTCCATGGCGATAGGTGCTGTCGTAGCAAGTAGTTAGGAGAACAATGGGGGAGGAGGTGCGCAAGTTGTTCGGGCTTGTGGATAACTCGCAAAGGATGAAGGCCCGCCACGGCGGGTAAACTGCAGGATGAAGCATAGAAAGGGGGAGAAATCGAAGATGCGCAGGTTGTGTGCGCACATTCGCGCCAATCGTAACTTACGGTGGAATAGCTGGTTATGTAACATTCGGTGAGGAAGGTGCGCAAGTTTCTTCCCGGTCACCGGTCAGACGCGCAAGCCCTGGCGACGGAAAGGAAGCGCGGGTGGTAATGCGGCCCAAAGCCTACCAATCCGATAGGAGAACAGGTATTCACTTGCCAAAGAACTGGGGTTGGCGCGAACAAAACGCATCCCCCTATATATAGGGGGTCTTCGCAAGAAACCGTAGGGGGGAGATGAGTAATGACAAGCACTTAACGAAATCCAAAATTCTTCCGACGTTTTCACGGGGCAATAAGCTGCAATATGGCGACAGATTGGCTTGCGGGAGAGTCGGGCGAGTCTACGCCGCCGTGAAAATCAGTTCCTGCTTCTTCGCCAGTTCGACAACCTGTCTCGTCTCGGCCGCGGTGACCGGGACGAAGCGTTCAGCAATATCGATCGCCATCCGAAAAAGGTCAGCATGCCCGGGCGAGACCGCCGCCGTGATCGGCTGACTTAACGCGAATCGCAACCCCAACTCCGCTTCCCGCGGATCCGTCAGCGGCTCATACCAGCACTTCTTGTACTTGCTGCGCAGCGGGTGATTCTTCGGCCATTGGCCCTTCGCCATGGCCTTCAGCGCCAAAATCGTCACCCCCTGCTTCTTCGCCCGCTCAATGACCTGCGGGCCAAAGTTCCCGGCGTTGAACGTGGCAAAGTTGATCGGAAACAGGATCGAATCAAACGGATAGCGATCCAGCGCCGCAAAAGCCGCTTCCACCGAATGGGCAGAAAAGCCCACGTGTCGAATCCGGCCATCCTTCTTCGCCTCCTCAATCACTGTCATCGCCCCATCCTTCGCAAAGACGCGCTCCACATCCTCTTTCACATCCGTGATGTGGTGCAATTGATAGAGGTCAAAGTAGTCGGTGCGCAAACGCTCGAACGACCGCTTCAGGTCGGCCGCCGCCCCGGACGCGTCACGCTGCTCCGTCTTGCATGCCAGGAAGCAATTCTTGCGGTACGGCTGCAGCGCCGGTCCCAGTTTCACCTCCGCATCACCATACCCGGGCGCCACATCGAAGTAGTTCACGCCGCGTTCAACTGCCTCCGCTACAATGCGGCCTGAGAACTCCGGCGTTTCATCCGTGACGATAATGGCACCAAAGCCAACGATGGAAATGTCGATGCCGGGCTTGTAGGGACGCTTCGGAAAACTTCCTGCAGCCATCGCGTTTGCCTTCCTTCTCCGTAAGATGCTCTGACGCACATTATAGTGCTGCCGGTTTACCGCCACACGGTCCAGAGTATAATCCACTGACAAGCAACGAGTTCGAAACGCAGGGAACGACTCCATACATGGCCAGCAAACGCGACTACTACGATGTTCTGGGTATCGGCCGGGGTGCTTCGGCCGATGACATCCGCAAGGCACACCGCAAGCTCGTCCGCCAGTACCACCCCGATGCCAATCGCGATAACCCGCAGGCGGCCGAGCGATTCCGCGAGGTGCAGGAAGCCTACGACGCCCTCTCCGACACGGAAAAACGCAAGCAGTATGACGAGTTTGGCCATGCAGCGTTCGACCCGCGGTCACAGCAGCCGCAAGGTGCAGCCGCCGACCCGTTCGAAAACCTTCGCCGCGGCGGGGCAGGACGAAACTACCGCTCCTGGAAGGCCAGCCCCAATGTCACCGTTGAGGATTTTGACACCAATGCGGGCGGCTTTGCCGACATCTTTGAGCAGTTGTTCGGCCGCGGCGGAGGCACAGGAGCTAAGCGCAAATCCGAGCCTCGCCAGCAGCAACGCGGATCAGACATCGAGCATTCGGTCACCATCAGCTTCGAACAAGCCGCCCGCGGCTGCACCATGCCGCTGCAACTGAACCGCGAAGGCCAGATCGAAACCATCGACCTGAAGATCCCCTCGGGCGTAAAAGATGGAAGCCGGGTGCGGCTCCGGGGCAAAGGCCAACCCGGTCCCAGCGGCCAGTACGGCGACCTCTATATAACCACCCGCGTGGTTGAGCACCCCTATTACCACCGCCAGGATCTAGACATCTACATCGATCTGCCCGTCAGCATGTATGAGGCAATCCTGGGGGCGAAGATTGATGTGCCGACCCTGGATGGCAAGGTGACGCTGACTATTCCGCCCGGCACCAGCAGCGGAGCCAAACTGCGGATCAAGGCGCGCGGCATCCGCCGCGGTAGTGAGCAGGGAGACCAGTTTGTCGTCGTCAAAGTGATCGTGCCGAAGAACGTGGACGACCACGACAAGCGGACACTTGAACAACTGGCCGCCAAGTATCCCGTGCAGGCCAGACAGGATGTGCGCTGGCAGCAGTAGTGCACGCTGCCAACCAAAGGAGCAGGCATGAACACCAAAAGCTTACCGGCCGCGCGCAGGCGAGGTGTTTCCTGGGCGCCGGTGCTGTTCCTGCTGGCATTTCTTGTCGCCCTGGGTGTGATCGCCCTGATCTACCTTGAGCCCATGTTGCGGGCGGCGACCACCGCCACACCGCAGGATCGCGGCCGGCTCTCAGCATTTGCGATGCTGGCACTGATGGTGCTGATCATGGCGCTTCTGGTGGGACTGATGCTGGCACTACGGATTGGCCGGAACATCGCCAGGATGTCCCAGCACAAGCCCAAGCCAACGCACTACCCCGATGCCTGGGAAGAATCCGCCCGGAGAATCAAGACCCCCGAGGCCAATGAGTTGGAAGACAAGTAACAGTTCGCAATCACCAATCTCAAGGGCCAATTGCGGCCGGGCCGGCTTCCTTGGTCCGGATGCGGTAGCACGCGTCCAGCGGCAGCACGAAGATCTTGCCGTCGCCCACAGCGCCGGTAAACGCGGCTTCCGTAATGGCGTCCACCGTCGGCTGGACGAAATCGTCGTTAACGGCAATCTCCAGCTTCACCTTGGGCAGCAGACGGATCATTCCCTGGTTGCCACGATACTGCTCGGAAAAGCCCCGCTGCGTCCCGCAACCGCGAACATCGGAAACCGTCATCAGAACGACGTCTCGTTCCACGAGCGCGGCCTGGACATCTTCGAACTTGTCCGGACGCACGATAGCCACAATCATCTTCATGTCAGTTCCTCGAAAGCGATGGTTCAGGATCGAATCAACTCAGCGGCTTGTCGTGCCGTTCCTGCTGGTTTGAAGTCACTCGTGTCTACTTGCCGGAAACATGGACCGACTTCTTGATCGGCCGTGACCTGCTGACGTTCACCGCAGCGCCGGCAGGAGCTGCCAAAGCGGTAACCACATACTCGGGATAGGCCGAGATCCCGTGCTCGTGAAGGTCCATGCCTTCCAGTTCGCCTTCTCTTGAGATACGCAGGATGCCAACGGCGTCCAGCACCTTGAAGATCGCAAAGGCAATCGCGAAAGTGCTGATGACAATGGTAGCGCTGCCGATGCATTGAGCGGCGAGCACCTTCACTCCACCGCCATAGAGAAGACCGGTTAGCGCCGGATTCGATGCGGCGTCGACCACGGGAGTTCCGGTATTCGAGCTACCGGCGGCCGCATACTCACCGCTGGCGAACAAGCCCAGTGACAACGTGCCCCAGACACCGCAGACGCCATGTACCGGCCAGGCGCCGATCGGATCGTCAACGCGAAGGTACTCAAGCAGGTCAACTGCCAGAAGCACAATCACGCCAGCTATTCCACCAAGGATCAGTGACCCCAATGGGCTGACCCAGTAGCAGGGGCAGGTAATGGCCACCAGACCCGCCAGAAAGCCGTTGGTGATCGCAGCGGCATCCCACTTGCCGGTTCGGATATACATGAAGAAGACGGCGGTCAGGCCTGCGGCACACGCGGCAAGTGTCGTGTTGGCCGCGACGCGAGCGATTCCGCCAATGTCCATGGCCGACAGTGTCGAGCCCGGGTTGAATCCATACCAGCCAAACCAGAGCAGAAGACCACCACACACGGCTATCGTCAGATCATGCGGCAGCATCGGCGCGCCGCCATCACGCTTGAACCGGCGCCCAATCCTGGGTCCCAGTACGATTCCGCCGGCCAAGGCAATCCACCCACCGATCGAATGCACGACCGTAGAGCCGGCAAAGTCGTGGAAGTTCATGCCCAACATCTCAAGGAACATACCCTTGCCGCCCATGGTGTATAGGAAACCATCCGGACCCCAGGCCCAGTGCCCGATGATCGGATAAATGAAGCCTGATACGCAGATGCTGTAGAGAATGTCGCCGACGAAGCCGGTCCGGCCGATCATCGTTCCTGAGCAGATCGTCGATGCACAGTCGGCAAAGGCGAACTGGAAAAGCCAGTGGGCCAGCACCGGAATGCCGGTGGCGCCATACAAGGACATCGCGGTGATGTTCTGCAGGAAGAACCAGCTCTTGCTCGGGTCATTGGGATCGTGCCAGCCGATGAAACCATTGCCACCTCCGAACATGAACGCGTACCCGAAGGCATAGTACAACACACCGCAGAGGCAGGTGTCGAACACGCACTCGACCAGCACATTTACCGTCTCGCGCGATCTGCAAAAACCCGCCTCCAGCATGGTGAATCCAACCTGCATGCCAAAGACCAGGAACGCGCCCAGCAGCGTCCAGAGCGTGTTGATCGGATTAATCAGCGGGTTCTTGGCTGTGTCCGACAGATCCGACACCATCACCATGGTCGCCGAAGGAGCGGTGGTCGCGGCTGCCGGAGCAGCCCCGCCAGTCAGGACATTACCCGCCGGCGCCATGCCGGGCATATTGTCGACTGGAGCCTGAGCGTAAGCCGGCGTACCCGATACCAGTTGTGGACTCGCCGAGATCAGGGCGGGAACCACGATGACAATTGCAAGCAGCAGCGCCAGGCCCAGGAACTTGCCGACCGCAATCGTGGCCGCGAAACGTCGCCATTCCGGATCACCCATCCGGGTCTTCAGCCGAGAGAACTTCGCTGCCAGCGACAGCTTCTCACGCTTGTGTTCACTACGTCTCATTGAAGATTCTCCTCGATCACAGGGAACGCTATAGGGAATCCGCGCGGTTCATCACAACAGAGGTCCGGCGGCGTCCATAGCATGCCGCCGACCACCAGCGCTCAACGTACCGTCAGACTCGCTGTGGCCGAGCGGGCAGGAGCAAACATGGTGCCATATCACCGTGGGCTCTGAATGAATGCAGGACCCCTCTGCCCAGACAGCCGCCTACAGTCAGTCCACGGCGGGAGGAGCGGGGCCGCAGACGGCGGCGCTGCCACCTCAAGGGCACCGGTTTGCCGGGAAGAACCATACCGCCAGTGCCTTGAAAATGGGCAGCTTCCACCAGACGGCACGGCACCGCCCAACAAACAGCCGATCCTGGTAGATCGAACTGAACAGAAGTGCAATGCCTGGACCTATAGCGTGTACAGTCTCCGCCGGCGTTCATCGAAAGGTGGCCGCGGGCTTTCTCTGATAACAGATCGGGAATCGCGAGCCGACCCCGACCGGGCTTGACACGCCCGCCCGCACGGCTAGCATTCCCGCTCTTTGTGACCGCCGAAGTCCGGAGACGGACGCGGGGAACCCAAGGGTCGCGGTGGGAAATCATCGGCGACCAGGGGCGCAGGGACTGACAAAAGTCCCAGGGCACTTTCAAGCCCCAGCCCGTCAGCTAACCTCGTAGGCGCGGAACGAAGCAGGCAGATGTCTGCGGCGTTCCGGTTGAAAGGGCACAACGCCTCGCTCTCCTGCCGGCCGGGTCGGTAAGGTAGACTGGAGTACTGCTCCTGTCCGCCTGACAGGCCCAATCGGCCTCTTTCCGAGCGACGTTCGTGCGTAGCCTCTTCCACTGTCTCGCGGGCAGGACCACGCGAACAGTTGGAGTGAGATGCGTTCGGACAATCTACTATGAATCCTGAAGTTGCTGCGCCTGCGGGCGACCGCCGGGCGTTGTGGCTCCTTGTGAGTAAGCGCCCGCGAAATGTCGGCTGGCGCCAAGCTGCCGGTCTGCTCTTTGGCGACTGGGGCACAAGCCGCTTGTATGTTCTGGGGCTGGCGTTCTTCTTTGCCCCGCAAAGCAGCCTCTGGCTCCTGATCGCCATGAGCCTGCTGCTGCTGGGCGTCGGCTGGGCCTATACGCAGATCTGCCGTGTCTATCCCGATGGCGGCGGCGTTTACTCGGCTGCCAAGAAAGTCAGCCGCAATCTGGCAGTGATCGGGGCTTTGTTGCTCTTTGCCGATTACGTCGTTACCGCCAGCCTCTCCGCGCTCGACGCCTTCCACTACTTCGGCCTGGAGGCGACGCCATCGCTCTTTGCCTGGAACTCACCGGGCATGTGGGCCATGGTCGCCATCGCCGTGATCGGTGTGATGAACCTGCTGGGTCCGCGCCATACCGGCGGCTTCGCAGTCGTGGCCGCGATGGCAATGGTCTGCGCCACCCTTGTCATCACCTGTTATGCTATGCCGCAGATCCACTGGGCCGATCTTCCCGCGCGAGTTGGCCGGCCCGAAGGCTCCTTCGGCAGCCTCTGGCTGAGCTTCGTGGCCATCGTGCTGGCGCTCTCTGGAGTCGAAGCGATTGGGAACCTCACCGGCGTGATGAAGAAACCTATCGGCCGGACCAGCCGCAAGGCAATCTGGGTCGTCGCCATCGAGGTTGCACTCTTCAATGTCGTGCTGGGGATCGCCATGGTCGCCATGCTCCCCAACAGCCAGAACGCCGAGCACAAGGAAGACATGATGGCCTTCCTCAGCCGGGCCTACGTAGGCCACTGGCTGGAACTGGCCGTGCGCGGGTTCGGCGGCGTGTTGCTGCTCTCGGCGGTGAATACAGTGGTCACCGACATGATCTCGCTGCAGTATCTGCTCTCGCGCGACATGGAACTGCCGCGGTTCTTCCAGAAACTCAACCGCTTCGGCGTGCCCTGGATCGGCGCAGTGATCGCAACACTGGTGCCTTGCGTGGTGCTCGTGGTTTCGCACGACCTGGAGCATCTGGCGGCGCTATACGCGATTGGCGTTGTGGGCGCTGTCGCGATCAACGTCACCCTGGTCGCCCGGCATCCGCGGCTGCATGGTTGGGTGCGCAAGACTGCTGCCAGCGCATTGGGACTGTTGCTGCTGGCGATCTGGGTCACCCTGGCGACCACGAAGCTGCACGCCTTGCTGTTCGTCTCCATCGTCCTGGCCGTCGGCCTGACCGCCCGCTGGCTTACCAAGCGCTTTGCTGATCAGAGCACCCATGCCGACCTGCTGCAGCAGGCGATCAGTGAACAGCTCTCGCCTATGGTGTTCAGCGGGCCCAAGATCATGGTCGCAACCGCAGGTTCAGCGCAACTGGCAGATGCTGCGCTGGATTACTGCAAACAGCGTGGAGCTGCACTGGTCGTCACGTTCATCCGCGAGATCAACCTTACATCCACGGGGCCCGGCGACGCCCGAATGACCATCGAGACCGATCATTCCGCACAGGCGGTGTTCGCCGAGTTTCTTCACGCCGGCCACAAGCACGGCGTTCCAGTCATCCCCGCATACGATGCTGGATCGAATACGGTTGAACTGCTCGCTGAACAGGCGGCCGTTTGCGGGGTCGACGAGATTCTGCTGGGCTCCTCGCGCCGAGGGACGCTGCACAAGTTGATCAAAGGAAGCTTCCAGCGCAAGCTTGAATCAATGCTGCCTCCGGAGATCCGCGTGTGCGTGCTTGATGTAGCAGTTGGGGATTCAGCCCATCAATAAGCACGCTGCGTTTTCCTGGTGGAGTACTATCGCACGTTTCGAGGATATGAGCCGGCCACCGGACGGTTACGGATTAAGTAACAGTGAGGTGGTCCAGATGATACCACCCATCCTCGGTAATGCCTGCCATGGCCAGCTTGACGACCGGAGTATCCGTCTCGGGGTCAGTGATTCCCACCTGCACCGCATAGTTTCCGGGCGGTACAGCGTCTGAGATGGGAAATGCACTGTCAAAGACGCTGTCGCCGGGCAACCAGTTGATGATTCGAGCCGTCGTTCCAAACACGAAAGATGCGGTTTCGCTCTTCAAACGGACGGCAAACTGGAACGGTTTGTAGCAGGGAGCGACACCCAGGTTCTCAATCCAACTGGTGAAACTAAAGCTTCCTCCGCGAGCAACCTCCACCGGGAAAGTAAACCGTCGTACCGCCAGGCGATAACCCATCTTCTTGAGCCAGCGATCCATTTTGGGTTTGAGGACCGGCGGAATCGGCGAGGATTTGGCATTAAAGCTTGAGATGTGCCACTTCAGCGACTCATCGATGATGTAGTCAATATCCCAGCCCATATCGAGCCAGTGCTGCACCACCCAGCACACCTCGAAGGACACCGGCGCTTGCTTCCAGGCATCCTGCATTCCCGCGTTGATGATCATCCGGGGATACATGTCGAGCATATGACACCAGCCGCCGGGATCGAAGTATTTGTGGTCGGCTTCATATTCACTGGGTATTCGCAAATCGCCCAGACAGTCGGCGCGATAGCCGACCGCTCGCCTGGAAAGGGCGTAGCGGCACGAGTTGCCACCGTATAGGAGCATCAGGAGAGGAGTCGCCGTAAATGTGTCCAGATAGGCGTCCACCAGACTCGTCATGGAAGCGTCGGGTAATGCGTCAATGCCTTCGCTTTCACCCCAGGCGCCCACGACCGAGACATCGACGCTTTCGAGTCCCGGGTGGCCGTTGTAGCGCAGCCCCATGGCTCGGATGAAGTTCCCAAAATGCTCCACAAAGAGCGGGTTCCGGGCGTCCACCATCCATTTTCCTTCCATCCAGGCTTCGGTCATCCACTCGCGGCCCTCGCCCACCAGTTGCCGGTACCAATCGGGCACATCCTCTGCTTTTCCGTGTGAGCCATGGGGTCCCACGCGAAGCATCAAGGTTTGCCCGCGTCGCTTGGCGACGGCAAGAGCTTCATCAATCAGGTCCCAGCGGAAGACATCTTTCTCCGGCTGGATGTAGCGCCAGTAGACACGGAAATAGGCGATGGTGGTGTCGGGATGATCCTTGTTTTCCAATGACCCGGTATCGGGCTGATACACAATCGGGAAACCCTCGGTCCATTTCTTGCCTTCATTCAGCGGATCGCCATTGAAGCGCTGCAAGGTTGTAAACCCGATCCCCGGATTAATAAGAACATCGTCGATCAGTTGTGGCCTGATGACTCTGGTTTTCTTGTTCATGTCGTATTGAGCTCAAGTGCTGGCTCAAGCTCCGCTCCTTTTCGATTCGGTTGTCACATCCGTCATCCCAGCAAACCACGTCCGGCTCTCAGCGGCGGGCCGGAGCCGTTGGCGATGGCTCAGCAAGATGCAGCTTCTCGCGCCCTGTGGCATCCTCAAACTGCTGCTGAGTCAGTTTTGCATTCAGCCGGTACAACCGGGGATACAGCACCAGAACATACTCCATCAGACCAGCCGAATCTTCTGCAGTAAGAAACGCCCTTCCCAGGAGACTGCTATCAGAGCGCACCGCTGATGTCGGCGCCATCACCAGCGCCAATCCCACAGGAAGGCGCAGTTGCATGCCCATATCGTACATCGCTTCTGGTTGCGCGAAGTCGACCTCGAACTCGTTATTGCGCTTGGTCACGCGCGTTTCCCGCCGCGACGTCCGCACCACCGGGCAAACATCCATCGCGATTTTCCCCCGCTCCGCTGGATCCGGGGCGAAACGCAGCCCCCAGAAATTGTCCGAGTCCCCGTAACTTCGGCCCTGGAGCCGTCCATCCACACTGAAGAAAAAGAGCGTCTGAGACGAAACCGACCGGATATCGATCTCCGCCCTGCCCGAGCCGCGCGCCATCGACGTCCGCGACGTGACCCCCGCATGACGCTCGACCTCTGACTTCAGTGGCGACCACGCAGAAGCCTCAATCGTGGCGAAGCGCATGCCATTGGCCGAAAGGAACTGCTGCTGTCCGGGAGTGAGCATCCGGTCCGAGGTCACCTGCCAGAACGCGGGACTGCCACTGAGCGAACCCATTGGCGCGGCAATGCGAATCACCTCGACCAGTACGGAAAGGTTGTCGTCCGCGGCAATCGTCTCGCCCGGCACCAATTCCTGGTACACATAACTAGGCTGCTCGGCGAAAAATGGCGGCAGCGCCGCTGAACCTGACGGCTGCGACGTCGGCATCGTGGTCGGCTTGCTTCTGAACAGGCTGCAGCCAGACAGGACAAGCGCCGCCAGCAACATCAACGGGATGCTCAAGCGCAGCCCGCGGACAACGGCATCCGACCTCAATTGGACGTCGGTTTCTTTCATTCGCATGTCCATCCCCGCGCCGCAGATTCATCTCCTGCCATCAGACTCATTAAAGCGAGCGGATAACGCCGATCAGCCGGCTCAGGCCCTCATCGAGGTCGGCCTTGGTAATATTGATCGGCGGCGCCAGGCGCACAACCTTATCCGCTGTGACATTTACCACAACGCCCTGCGCCAGGCCCTTCTCCACCAACTGCTTGGGGGCTTCTTTCATCTCGATGCCAATAAACAGTCCTTTACCGCGGATGTCCGATATCTTCGCCATCGCCGGAGCGTCATCCCTGATCCTGGCGACCGCGTGCTCGCCGAGCAGCCGGGCATTCGCAAGCAGCCCATCGCGCTCAATGACTTCGAGTATTGCCTTGGTCACTGCCATGCAGATGCAGTTGGCGCCCAGGGTGCTGCCGTGCTTGCCAGGCGTAAGCAGCGCTGCAAGTTCAGGCCGGGCGTGCATGATGCCCACGGGAAGGCCACCGCCCACCGCTTTGCCCAGGGTCATGATGTCAGGCAGGACAACTTTTCGCTCGGAGTCGGTCAGGTGCTGATGTCCAAACCATTTGCCGGTTCGGCCGCAGCCAGTCCATACCTCGTCAAAAATGAGCGTCAGTCCCTTCTCATTGCAGAGCTTGCGGACGCGGGCGGGATAGTCGGCCGGATACAGGTTTACGCCGCCTTCGCCCTGAATCGGCTCCATGAGAATCCCGCAGGTGTCGGCGTCAACGGCCGCCGCCAGCACATCGAAATCGCCGCCATCCACCTGCACGAAACCGGCAACATCGGGCTTGAACCCTTCGCGATATTTCGCGTTGCCCGTGGCCGCCAGCATGGCAAGGGTGCGGCCGTGAAAACTCTTCTGCAGCGATATGATCTTGTATCGGTTCTGTCCGTTCGATTGGCCTCGAAGGCGGGCAAGTTTGCACGCCGCCTCATTTGCCTCTCCGCCGCTCTGGCAGAAAAACGTCTGCCCCGCAAAGGCAAGCCGGCCGAGGCGATCGGCGACGTCAATCTGGGGCAGGGTCCAGAACGTATTGCCGACATGCCAGAGCGTGGCCGCCTGCTGCGCGGCGGCCTGGATCAATGCGGGATGGCAGTGCCCCAGAATCGCTCCCCCGAAGCCGGCGAACAGGTCAATGTATTGCCGGCCATCGGCATCCCAGAGGCGCGAGCCGCTGCCGCGCACCATGGCGACCGGAAGCCGGCCGTAATTGCCGATCAGAACCTTCTTGCCCGATTCGATTACAGACTGATTGTTGAGCATTGTTGTGTTTGTCTTTAGAAAGGCACGAACGATCTCTAGTTTCCGGGTTCCTCATCGGGAACCAGCGCACGCAGCAGGTTCAACTCGTTGAGAATATTGCGCAGATCGTGCAGCAATTGCTGTTCAAACGTGCGTGACGGGATGGCCTTGCGCTCACCCAGAACAGACACAATCGTCGTATGGACCTCTTGCAGCGTGCCCTTCAGCCGCGTGTTCTCTTCGGTAAGTTGTCGTACTTTTTCATTCAAGTCTGACGCATCCATTACGCCTCCCGGCTGCAATCCTGTCGATCAGTCCACATCCACCGTCTTACCGGTGGCGCTATCTCAAGTGGGCGATGGATTGTAAGGTCGCACCGGATGAGCAGCAAGCATAGCGGAACGCCAAGCACGCACTACAATCACGTTGATAATGAACAGCCCGAGCGATTGGCAGATCACTATATCCCCCGGCGGAGATGCAACGCTGCAACGCTTCTCCCTGGACCCGGGCCATATCTTCGATGACCCGCGAATCACGGTATGGCGGGACCTCCCTGAGCGTCAGAATGCATACATGCTGGCCTCTTCCACCTCAATCGGACCTGCCCGGCTGCATATAAAGAGATACAAATCGCCGCACGGGCCAGAGGCCGCCACCGAAGCCGGGGCGGTCGAGTTGCTCCGTCAGGCTGGCATCGCGACGGTGCCACTGGTGGCTTGGGGAACCTCGCCCGACGGACGGGGTTTCCTGATCAGCAGTGATCTGACCGGCATGATTCCGGCCGACCAGGCCATTCGTAATGCGACGTCGGACACAAACATCCTTCCGCGGATTGGCGCACTGGCAGCGAAACTGCATCGGTCGGGGTTGCATCATCGCGACCTCTACCTGTGCCACTTCTTTGTCGACCCTGGAGATGATCGCTCGGAAGTCCACCTGATCGATCCCGGCCGCGTCTCCCGCCTGCCGAGGGTTCCGCTGAACTTGCGTTGGATCGTGAAGGACCTGGCACAGCTCTGTTACAGCCTCCGCGAGACCGGCATGGGCGGCAAACAGAATGACGAGCTCCTGCGCTGCTACTTCGCCCAGGGGCAAGTGCCCTGCCAATGGCTGATCCGGCGGCTGATTCCCCTGAAAACAGCTTTTATCGCGAGACACGACCGGAAACTCCGCACGCGGCAGCCGACCAGGAATATCTCAATCGGACAGGCAAACCCGAAGCAGTAACGCGGCGCTTTCATTAGCCGAACGCCTGCTTATGCTAGTACATCATGATCTGCGCGATTACAGGACGACTGCGGCAGGTGGGCGAACGCAATGTGACCCTGGCGGTCGGCGCGATGGAATATGAACTGCTCGTCCCCGCCTCCGACCTGCAATCACTTACAGCACAAATCGGGGCAGAAGTCACGTTCCACACCATCCTGTATCTTGAAGGGGACGCTGCGCGTGGAAACCTGGAGCCGCGCCTCATCGGCTTTTCCAGTGCGCGCGACAAGGCATTCTTTGAGAAATTCACGACTGTGAAAGGCATTGGCACCAAGACTGCATTGCGCGCGCTGTCGGTTCCCGCAGCGCAAATCGCATCCGCCATCGAGTCGCGCAATAACCGCTTCCTGACCCAGCTTGAGGGAATCGGCAAACGCACTGCGGAACTGATCATCGCCGAACTCTCCGGCAAGGTGAGCAAGTTCGCAGCCGGCGTCACGATCGAGGGATCACCCGATCGGCACGCGGCCATGATGAATCAGTCAGAGGTCGATGCCGTCAACGCCATGGTCGCGCTGGGCGAACGACGCTCTGATGCGGAGCGCCTGCTGGAAACCGTGAAACACGAGAACCCCGCAATGGCCACAACCGATGCCCTCCTGCGGGAAATGCTGCGCCGTCGGGCGATGTAAAGCTCGGAACTCTTTTTAGCAGATGAGCCCGCTCGCGCTCACCGATCCCAACGAAATCCATCCAGTTTTCTCGTTCCTCAAACGCATGACCCTGCCTACTGTTTAGATGAACCAAGGGTTTTGTAGAAAAAGAAGGAGAACGGGGATGTCAAACCAAGAGAGTATCGGCGTATCGCAGAGCACTCACGCGACCTCGGCCGCCGAATCGGCGCGCTTGAGTTATCTTCACGCGCGAGATGCAGCGCAACAGGTTGTCGGCCAGGTCCGGAACCGGGCCACCGATTACCTTGAACAGGGCAAGGCCAAGGCGGCCGACGTGCGGGTGAAAGTTCAAGACACGGTCCGCGAGCACCCGATCAAAACGATCCTGATCGCGGCCGGCGCGGGCGTGCTTCTCGGCATGCTGCTGCGCCGTCGCTAGAGCGCCGCAGCAACCGACCTGCCCGCACAACAGGGATCGAGGAGATAGCCGATGGTTGCCGGCACTGAGCAGCAGCGGGAAACCACCAGTAGCGCAGTACCAGATCCGTCGATCCGTCACCTGACGGATCAACTGCGTGCCCGGGCCATGGAGTTCGGGACCTACGCGAAGTATCTGGTGTCGCTGCAGATCGATCGCTTCAAGCTCACCGCGACGCGCCTGGTGGTCTACGCCATTCTGGGAACTGCGGCCCTGGCGGTCGCCGGCGCCGTTCTGATATTCGGTACCGGCTTGTTGCTGCTTGGGGTCTCCGGGCTGATTGGAAGTCTTCTCGGAAGTTTCTGGCTCGGGGCAACCATCGTCGGGTTCCTTGCGCTGGCCGTGCCATCTGCGACGGGTGTGATCGCCCTGCGTGTGATGGATAAGCGAGCGTTTGCCGCTTTGCGCACGAAATATGCCGCTATCCGGCAGAAGCAGAAGATGGCGTTCGGTCGCGATATCAAGGAGGCATCCGATGCCCGATGACTTCTTCGCACAGGAACAGAAGATGGCGACTCGTGCCCTGCTGACATGTTACCGCGAAGCCTGGCAGGCGATCGAACAGGACACGAAGATCAAGCCACTGATCCAAAAACGCCCGCTGACCTCAATCGCTGTGGCGGCCGCAGGTGGATTGGTCGCAGGCTATCTTCTGACTCCACGGCGCGGTAGACGGCCGGCAAGCCCTCCACCCGCCAATCTCTCCCCAAGTGCGGTGCGCCCGGAACACCACGGCCTCCTGGTGACGCTGGAAAAGGAATTGGCCAGCGCGATTATGCCGGCGCTGCGAACCCTCGCAGTATCCACTGCCGGGATGGTGTTCTCAGAAATGCACCAGGGCAAGACAAATGGCAAATCGTCTCATGAACAAGGGCAAGACGATCCGCCGCAGCCCCGGATGCAGCTCTGATTGCCAAGCGCACGGTCACATGCGGTGCTGTTCGATCAGGTATTCGATGCGCTTGTCGAAGTTGCGCGTGGCCTGCATGGGGATATAGCGTTCAAAGATCGTATCCAGGTCGCGCCGGGCTACTGCCGGTCGGCGCAGATACCACAGATCCATCACGCGATTAATCAGATCACCGGCCGTGCCGTCATAGAGGCACCAGGTGTGCAGCGACGCAGGGAGAAACTCGCTGTAAAAGCCATCCTTGAGCAGAATGGGAATGCACCCGCACGCCATGGCCCGCATCGCCAGGGCGTCAAATTCCTGGCACGACTGGCAGGAGATGTATAGCTCGCATCGCCGCATCGCGCGAACAACATCCGCCTCGCTCTTCATATTCACGTTGACAACCGGAATCTCATCGGGGATCCCATTCAGCGGGCCGCCCAGCACATGCACAGCCACGGGCTCACGGCGATTTGATATCTCCGCCAGCACCGCCTTGTATACATCAGGATCGGCGCCCTCGCGATTATCGATGCAGAGAGTCCGCCCCTTGCGCTCGGCATCCATCTCGCGGGCGTCGCGCGCTGGCGGCACAATCTCAACCGGGGGATGGATCAACTGGCTCTTGGCCACGATCGCGCGCAGCGGCTGCTTACCGCCAAGCTCCGGATGGGCGTCATACAGGGCGGCCGCATGCGAGAGAAACCCGCGCATGTGATAAAGGCTGTTGAACCAGACTTCGGTTGCCGTGCTTACCGTCGAGAGCAGAGCCAGACGCGTCTGCTGGTCGTTGACCGCCGCACCGGTAAGCTGGTTGCAGTAGAAGTAGGCAATGCTGGGCTTGTGGCCGAACTCCGGGTTCAGGCGCAGAAAATCAGCCAGATTGATCGAATCGCTGGTGAACAGCATGTCGCACTTCAGGTGCGGCGTCCGCGCGATCTGCTGGGTAAACCACTGCGCTGCGGTGCTCAACCGCCGCTCCAGCCGCCGGGCCGGGAGCTTAAACACCATCCAGCGGTGCTTACTATGCCGTGACAGCAACTCCAAGGTCTGCTTGCGGACCCCGCCGTAAAACGGTTCCAAAGCGATGATGTCGAGCTGCCGTGCCATGAGCCCCTATACCGTCAACCTCTCAAGAAGATACAGGAGAATCTTGTCACATGCCACGCGCTGCTGAGCCATGCTGTCACGATCGCGGACCGTAACGGAGTTATCCTGAGCCGTCTGGCCATCAATCGTCAGGCAGAATGGCGTACCAGCCTCATCCTGGCGGCGATAGCGGCGGCCGACCGCGCCCTTCTCGTCATAGAACACCGGGAAGTGCTTCTGCAGATCCTTATAGATCGCCATCGCCCGTTCGGGCATGCCATCTTTCTTGACCAGTGGGAAGATCGCTGCCTTCACCGGGGCCAGCCGCGGGTGCAGGTGCAGAACCGTCCGCGTATCCTCCTTCTTGCTCTCCTCATCAACGATCTTCTGGTCCTCATACGCCTCGCAAAGGAACGCCAACAGCGAACGCGTTGCCCCGGCAGCCGGCTCGATCACGTGCGGGATAAAGCGTTCCTTGGTCTCATCGTTGAAGTAGCTCAGATCCTTGCCGCTGTACTGCATGTGCTGCTTGAGGTCGTAATCGCCGCGGTGGGCAATTCCCTCAAGCTCGCCCCACCCCCACGGGAAGAGATACTCGATATCGCTTGTGCCTTGTGAATAGTGGGAAAGTTCTTCTTTAGCGTGTTCGCGCAGACGGAGCTTGTCGCTCTTGATGCCCAAATCCTTGTACCACTTGAACCGCGCATCGCGCCAGGTGGCATACCACTCCAGGCTGGTGCTGGGATGGCAGAAGAACTCCATCTCCATCTGCTCAAACTCGCGCGAGCGGAAGATGAATTGCTTGGGAGTGATCTCATTGCGGAAGCTCTTGCCCATCTGGGCAATCCCGAACGGGACCTTGATGCGGGTCGAATCGCAGACGTTCTTGAAGTTGACGAACATGCCCTGGGCGGTCTCCGGACGAAGGAAGACTTCCTGGCCGCTCTCTTCCACCGGACCCAGGGTCGTCTTCAACATCATGTTGAACTTGCGGGCCTCGGTCAGCTGGCAATCGGTATGCTCGCCGGGCTTCTTGCTGGGCTTGCGGGGACACTGGCTTTCATCAATCTGATCCGCACGGAAGCGGGCCTTGCAGGCCTTGCAGTCAACCAGCGGATCGGTGAAGTTCACCTCGTGGCCGCTCGCCTGCCAGACCGTGCGATTCATCAGGATGGCCGTCTCAATGCCAACCACATCATCGCGGCCGGTGACCATATCGCGCCACCATGCGTTCTTGATGTTCCGCAGCAGTTCCACGCCCAAAGGGCCGTAATCCCATGTGCCCTGCAATCCGCCGTAGATGTCAGAACCGGGGTAAATGAACCCGCGGCGCTTGCACAATGAGACAATCTTCTCCATTACGGTTGGTTCAGGCATGCGACAGCTCCCTTACGCTTGGACGAACAGCCGCCCCGGATTACCCCGGGGCGCGGTGATCTGCTCTGAAACTCCACGGACCTCCGCTTGCTTGCCAGCGAAAGTGCCGCAGAGAATTGTGCTTGCGGACCGGCGGCTAGGCGCTGGCCTTGGCGGCCTTCATGGCATTGACGCGCTTGGCAGCGCGGCTGCGCTTGCGGGCGGCCGTATTCTTGTGAATCGTGTGCTTGGATGCGACCTTCGCCAGTTTCGACGAGAGTTTGTTCAACTCCGTCTGTGCCGCACCCAGATCACCAGCGCCGATGGCCGCCGTCAGGGCCTTGCCCTGTACCTTGAGGACGCCCTTACGGACGCGGTTGCGGGCCTGACGCTTGGCGTTCTGACGAATCCGCTTTTTGGCTGACAGAGAATGTGCCACGTTCCTATATCTCCTGCAATCCAGTAATCGACCTGAAACCTTCACGCCGCTGGCGTGAAGCGAGCAATGTACATTAACAGCACACGCCGGGGTTTGTCCAGACGGCGACCGAGTGCGCGACCTTCGGGGTGTGGCCATGTTTTGTGGCAAGAGCCAGTGGCACGTGCCGACCTCGGCCGTAGCAATGCCGCCGGCGCAGCCGCTTCCTCGTAGATTGCCGCAAAATATGGCCACACCGCCCTCGGGCGTACCCGCTCTTCCGGGAGCCAGGGGGCGAGGCGAAGAGCGAAATGTGGAAAGAGCAAAAGCAGAGGGCGTGAGAGCGAGAGGGGGTGAGGACGGTTGTGGATAAGTAGGTTGCGCAGGTTGTTTTGGGCGACCCAACATGGTGCTATCTGGCGTGTTTACATGGAGTTATGGTTATCTCTCGTGAGGAGATGCGCGTGTGGATAAGTATGTCGCCGACTCGGGGCGCAGGCAAACATCGGACATGACCACCAAGGACGGGGATCAGGCACAGCTCTTGCTCGCGGTTGAGCCGGAAGGATGAGCCCTCAAAGGCTGTGATGCATTCCTAGCTGCCGTACGTGTTGAGAGCGACGACCATCCCTGCCAAGCCACCCAGAAGAGTCAATACGAGCGAAATCACCACTGCCCAAGGGGATTCGACCCTACGGCGCAAGAAGGTTAAGTGAACGACAAAGAAGATGGCAGGAGTAAGGAACACAAGAACTCCAGCCGGGTAAAGCCGGAATAGTACCGCAGCGTGAGCAATGCAGATGAGGACCTGAGCAAAGCTAAAGAGAAGTTCATCGGCGATAGCGCCGAGCGTCATTGCGGATGCTGGGATACGGCTCCGCTGGCTGCGCGATTCATTTTGTACGGGTTTCATCAGCAAGCAGTCTACCACGACCGCAAGGCTCAACGTTAGCAGATTACACCTTCCTATCACAACTTGCCCTCCGAGCAGGAATGGCTGTCCCACATTCTGGGCATCTGTCTTTGCTGGCTCGCAAGTCGTAGCCACACTTACGACAGACACCAGTTTTCGATCTTGTCGGTCGGATGAGCTGGGTAACGAGAACCAAGCCAGCCGGGATACCCAGCCACAGGTCGGTGATCGAAAAAGCCATCAGGGAGCCCGGAGAGTCCGGACCGAACCCGTATGTCATTCCCGGCGTCCGCACAGTTACGCAGTGCGCCAAGTACACCTCGGCAAACACGTGCGATGCCAGGATGCCAACCACCGCAAGCGGGAAAAACAGCGAAAATCGACTACTCTGATGGCCGTGTGCGAGGCTCCCGCAGAGCCAGATTAATACCAAGTCACTGGCGACCGGTACGATCCAAATCCAAATCGTATTCACGTGAAGCCAAAGGGCGACCGCTTTGGCAAGGCCAACAGCGCCCAACGGGAATACCCGAAGTGTTTGAGCATCCGCTTGGTCCAGAACGTACATTGCGACAACAAAGCCCAAGAGAACAAGGTGGACGCTAATTCCCCAAAACCCAATACGCCACACGAGAAGAATACGAACTGGACTCGTCTCATTGCCGGCCATTGTCGAACTCCTCATGGTGTTCGCTTCCGGCATTGCTTGCCGCTTCAACCGGAATGGCTGTTCCGCATTCTGGGCATCTGTCTTTGCTGGCACGCAGATCATAGCCGCACGTGTTGCAGCGACCATGCTTAAGACGTGATCGCCACTTCTTCCACACACTCGAACGCGACGTCAGCCATATCGCAGGCAGAACCGCTGCCGCCAGCGACAACTGCCAGTTTCGTACCCGCAGTCCAAGCCACTCGTCTGCCGGACGGGAATCGACATTGCTCCTCGTCCAGTAACGGAAACTCCAGAGCTGGCCAGGAGTGCCGGGATACTCGCGAAACTGAGGCGACACGTAGGGATGTCTGGCCGTACGCGTCGCTGCACTCACGGTCCGAGTGTACGGTGGCTCGAGTGCGTACACATGCAAGTAGCCAGATTCTGAGAGGACCTCAAGCTTATCGAATCCACCATCCCCCCAATAAGTAGTGAAATCGACCGCGTCCACAACCCAGTAGCTCCGCATCCATAGAGCTAGGACGGCAAGCCACAGCAGCAGCGACACCGCCGAGAGGATGTTGAAGAGGCGGCATTTCATCCCGTTGCCTCTTGTGCGAGTATGGCTGTTCCACATTCCGGGCAACGGTCCTTGCTGGCACGCACATCGTATCCGCAGATGAGGCAGAGACCCGACTCAAGCCGCCTCGTTTGACGATACCTCGATATGCCATGAAACAAAGACCACGTTACCGGAAGAACCAATGTAGCGGGAACGCTGACATAGAGTGGGATGATTAGATACCACCGGTATCTTGTTTCTCCTATCTCCTGCCATGTTGCGTATTTGATGCCACATTCGTACTTCTGGAGGTTGCGCAAGACTCTCTTGGGGAAGAAATCACCTGTTCCAATGAAAGTATCCTGCCACTGCTCAACCAAGATCCTCTGAGTCCGGATTGTGAGCGGAGCATGGCGATGATAGAGCGTCACGATTGCCACGCACAGCACCAGCGACAATGCCGAGACAATGGTGAAGAGGCGACCTTTCATGCCTTTGCCTCTTGAGTAGATGCCGCCATGCGCTGGTGCGACCTGTTCCATCGAACCTTGTAGACAATGCGGTCGCCAAATCGCACACGGCGGGTCTGGCCGCCTTGCGTCCAGTCGAACCCATGGCTCCACCATTCGCCGGGATCGGCCACCATCACCAGCCGGCCCCGCCGCGGATCGATGCTGACGCTCTTGATGCTCGGCCGGCCGGCGAGCCCGTCGAAGCCGACAAACTCGCAACTATCAACCTGCATCCGCCAGACGCCGCGAGCCGTGCTGATGATCAGATCGCCGGTTATCGGATCAGGCGTCAGCTCATGAGCCCCCGAATCGGGCAGCGCGATCGTCTGCAGCGGCCGCCATGGCCCATCTCCTGGCATAGGCATGCGCAACACGGTCGCATCACCCACGGCCCAGATACATCCAAGAACCTGGTCCCATACCACGCCGTGCCCATGGGGCAGCGCAATGCTGGTCCACTCCGCCCAGGTGCCGGCACCCGCGCCGGCATAACGATAGGCAACCAGGTGATCGGTGCCGATAGAGCCGGCCGCCACGATGGTTCCATCGGGCAGCAACTCAGCGCTGTGTGCGTTGGCCAGCGGAGCGGCAAACACGACGCAACCCGCCCCGCTCGCATCGACAAGAGCCACCCCGCCATCTCCGGAGGATGTCACCAACAGAAGCGGCCGACCGCACAGCACGACCGGCTTGACCTCATCGGTAAATCGGAACCACGGCCGCTGGGCATCAGCCAGGCCGGCCACAGCGCGGAAGTCGATCGCCGCGGCCCGCCGCAGATGGGGGCCGTCCTGATCCATCTGGAGCGTATACCGTTCCACAATCTCATCGCCGCAGGTCCAGAGCATCACACCTCTCCATGGCAAGGTTTCCCCCAAGGCGGCCGCACGATAACGGTGAACGTCCACTTTTGCGATCGAGATCACGGTTCAGTGATGCACCGGCTGAGCTGGCCGGACGGTGTGGGTTATGCCCGCTGGCGTCTGCGGCGCAAGAACATAGCGCCGCCGGCAGCCACGAGACTCAGGGCCATCGGTTCGGGAACGGTGCCCTCGCCGAACACGACATCATGGATCGTGGAGTAGTAAGCGCTGCTGTAGCCGGACTCGTCAGACACACGAACCGTGCAGGTGGCGATAGGGCTGGTGCTGACGAAACCGACAAAGCCCTGCGTGCTGAGTGTCTGCGTCGTGCCATCGTCCAATGTCACAATGACCGGAACATCGACGTAGTTGCCGAAGAAATCGGTCGCTCCAGCATGGAGTCCTACAGCGTTAACGGAATTCGGCGAGCCAGCGAAGCTGATGTCGATGCTTGCAGGGAGATTGCCTGTGGAGAGGGCCCCGACGAGCGAGAAGAGCCCTCCGGTCGATGAAATCGTACCACTGTAGGTTCCGTTTCCGGTGGCGAGGGGATTGGAGGTGTTGATGGGATTGCCAAACCCGATGCCGTGCAGTGGTACCGAAGCGCTGCCGGCGCTGAGGGCCGCATTGAACGCCGATTCGTCCAAGATGTACGTCGCCGCTTGAGCGGCTACCGGAGCCGCCGCGCACACCAGAGCCATCAGCAACTTGCACATGATCATACCTCTTGATCTTACTGTCTCGTATCCAAAGCCCGACCACGCGCCAAAATTCCCGCCGCGGCACCGTTGGCAAGCCGACGACGCCGCTGCAGTCTCCTTATCTTACCACCAGCCTCATCCATTACAAGCGGATTATGCCGGCCACGGAGAAGGTGATATTCGACATTCTCACCCATTACGTCGCCCGGCCCGCCCGGTGACCTCTCTGCAGACCTCGCCGCCCTCCTGTTGCCCCAATGCTGTTGGTGCTATGCCCGACAGGCATCATACACTAGACTCCTGCAAACGGGCCCGCGGCGGTCGCAGGCACGGAGTCAGTCGGCATATCCCTGGTAGAGACACGATGGAAACGAGGAGCCCGGGGCCAGCAGCATCGTGCGTATTCTGTCGCATCGTGCGTGGTGAACTGACGCCCAAAGTCCTCGCATTTCGCGACAACCAGACCGCGGTGTTCCCCAGCCTCCACCAGCAGCCGCGGAACCGCGGCCATATGCTCGTCGTACCCACCCGACACGTGGCACATATCTATGAGATCGACAGCGATCTTGCAGGCCCTTTGATGATGACACTCGCGCGCGTTGCTGCAGCAGTGAAGGCCGTGTGTCGTGCCGATGGCATTTCGATTCGCCAGAACAACGAGCGGCACGGCGGCCAGGACGTCTTCCACGTCCACTTTCACGTGATCCCCCGCTTCGCAGGCGATGGGTTCACCACCGGCCATGACCGGTTCCCTCTTGGCACGGCCGAGGTGCCCCTCGAGGAACGCGTAGCCCAGGCAACGAAGTTGTCCGAAGCGCTCCGACTGCCTACGGCGAACATGCCTCGGGCTGCCGGCTAACCCACGGTTGCTGCCAGCAACTCCGGGTGTCAAAGGGCAAAGGGCGACATTCCACATATGCGCCGATCATATGCCCCGCCGCTGCAGACAACCTCGTCGCCCTCCCACCCCTGCGACGGCGAGGTACTTGGATTGCAGCGATGCCATTGCCGTTATAGGGTATTGTGCAATGGAAGACCCACACACTTCGTCATTCCAACAGCACAATGTGTTGCCCTACGCAGGACCACAACTCGTCCGTTCCACACAGCGGATAGCGATATCGGAAACACGTGGGTTCGGCGTAGCAATGCTCTCGACGATGTGTGCGTTATACGCAGTCAGATTTCTTGGGGGAGGTATGGCAAGTGTGGTTCGTTACTATGACCAGCGTTATATCTTCCAAGCAAGCCAATACATCGCATTGGCCGTCCTACTGGTGGGTGCGACAGTTGGCGTGCTAGCGCTGATGATCGCCTGGCGTATGGAGCGTCGCGGCCGGGCGCGATACCTGGTGATTGGCGTAATCGCTGGATGCTGGCCAATGCTGGTGGTGTGGGTCAGGGCACACGACATTCTTTTTCGGTAACTTGGATGATGAACTCCGTACATAAGTCGGAAGCCGAGCAAACGCGCGAAGGAGAAATCGGGGCCCGTCGCGAGGCAACGATGTCACCACTGCCGCTCAAGGACGTTCTGCAGTTCTGTTTCTCCTTGGCGGTAACGTCGGGCGTTCTCTGGTTCGCCTCCCGCGCCTTGTTGGTCATTATGTGGGTCCTTGGTCTTCCCCTGCTCAAGAGCATGGGGCTTCTCCCGTCATCCGGACGGGCGGAAAACGCGGTCGCAAGGTTTCTTATTGCGTCGACGCAAGCGGTACTACTTGTGGCCACGCTTATCGTCGGATGGCGGGTGGCCAAGGCCACCAAGTCCTATTTCGTGTTCTTTGGCGTAGTGGCCGCATGCGCCGGCGCATTTGTGATTGCGCATCTGATAGGCCTTCTGTAAGCGCAGCGATTGGAGCCGAGACGTAGATCTCTGTGAGCAATCCGCATGCCGCGGCTCACCGAAAATAATGCGAATTTTGTTCGCACGCCGTAAACCATTATCAAACCTCAATCTCTCTTTATCGAATCTTGCAAGCACTCCCCTATTATGGAGGGACGTGTTTTTCACCCTCTCCTGGCCCCCCGGCCACGCTATTTGACAACCGAATACGCTTCTTGGTCTCGCTGAGAGGGGATGACCAAAGGGGAACAAAACTGCTTTCGCGTTCCTCCCCGACCGTCCGTGTCTAGAGGAAGATGCAGCGCGCGACACTTTTCCATTTTTAGCGCACTAACTTGCACTCAAACCCTTGTCCCATCAACACTTAACCGCGCGCGACACTGATGCATCTTGCGCGCGACACGTTCCCGTCCCTCTCCAACTCCTGCTCCCATCGCCACTTACACCACGCCCCGGCGCAACAGGATCGCCCAGATCATCCCACTGTCGCGCGCCAAGCACCTCCGTACCGTCACTCATCACTCCATCACTCGCCACTCATCGGAGAGCCTTCCTTGGTATAATGCCCTCCCGTATGGCAGATGGCGATTCATCCTCTGTTGCCACGATTGAGCCGGCCAAGGCGAAACCCGCCGTTAAGCCCCGCCCAACCGTCAAGCCCCGCCATGCCCCGCGCTACAACGTCGTCCTGCTCGATGATGATGACCACACCTACGAGTACGTCATCGAGATGCTGGGCAAAGTCTTCGCCTACCCGGTCGAGAAGGCGTTTGGAATGGCCGTAGAAGTTGACACCACCGGCCGGGTGATCGTCTTCACCGGCATGATGGAGCAGGCGGAGTTCCGCCGCGACCAGATCCGCGCCTACGGCGCCGACTTCCGCATGGCCCGAAGCAAGGGCTCCATGTCCGCGACCATCGAACCCGTGGACGACTAAACATCGCGCGCTACATGTTCTTTTCCGGCCCGCGCTCGATCGTCGCGCCCACGGCATTCAACTTCGCCTCGATCTTTTCGTAGCCGCGGTCGATGTGGTAAATCCGGCGGATCTGTGTCTGGCCTTTGGCGACCAACGCCGCCAGCACCAGCCCGGCCGATGCCCGCAGATCCGATGCCATCACCGTGGCGCCCTGCAGGTCCTTCACACCCTGGATAATCGCCGTGGCCCCTTCCTTCCTCACCCGGGCGCCCATGCGGTTCAGTTCACCGACATGCAGAAAGCGATCGGGGAAGATGCGTTCGGTGACAACACTGTTGCCATCGGCCAGGCACAGTAGCGCCAGGAGCTGCGCCTGCAGGTCGGTTGGGAATCCCGGATACGGCTGCGTAGTCATCTCTACGGGATTCAGCCGCCGGGTTGTACTGACGCGTGCGGTCAGACCATCGCGTTCACAGTGCACGCCCACCGACTCCAGCAGATCGACAACGCTGATCAGGTGATCCAGTTCGCAGTTGCGCAGTTCCAGTTCACCATTGGTAATCGCGGCCGCGATGATGAACGTGCCCGCTTCGATGCGGTCGGGGATGATCTTGTGCTCGCAGGCGGCGAGCTTGTCGACACCGTCAATGCGAATCTCTGGAGTACCATGGCCCCTGATCCTCGCGCCCATCTTGATGAGCAACTCAGCGCAGTCGACCACTTCCGGCTCGCACGCAGCCCCCACCAGGACCGTCTCGCCCTCGGCCAGGGCGGCCGCACACATTACATTGATGGTTCCCAGCACGGTCGGTCCCTGGGCGCCGCCCAGGTACATCCGCGCACCTTTCATCCGGCCGCGAACTTCACCGATCACGTCACCGGACTCAATGTGGAACTGCACGCCCAGCTTGGCCAGACCGCGCAAATGCAGGTCAATGGGGCGATCGCCGATCGAGCAGCCGCCAGGCATTGCCACCCGCGCCCGCCCGCGCTTGGCAAGCAATGGCCCCAGCACGCAGATCGAGGCCCGCATCGTCGTCACAATGTCATATGGAGCCCAGCACTGCTGTTCGCTCATCACCTCAACTTCCAGCGGGCCATTGAGGATGATGTTGCCGGCCGCCGTCTTGGGCTCCAGCCGCTTCACATCACAGCCAAGCTGCGCCAGCAGTTGGACCATGGAGTCCGTATCCGAAAGACGGGGAACACCCTTAAGCACTGTCCGCCCGCTCGCCATCAGGCACGAGGCCATAATCGGCAGAGAGCTGTTCTTGGATCCGGAAACCTCGATGGTGCCCTTGAGTCTGCTGCCGCCGCGTATGAAGAAACTGTCCGACATGTGGGCCACTCCTTGGCCGGTTGTCCACCATCGTTGGGCGGACCGCCTGCATCCCTGCACAGCCAGCGATCCTGCGGCTGCTACCGTGACAACCGCGCGTGCGTCGCTGATGTTGCATATTCTGCCATGTGCGTGGTGCGAAACAAGTTAACCTATCCCGACCACACACCGTTATTCTGCGACAGCCTCATCGGGCTCCGCCGCCGTCACGGTGGCGACGGCCGGCTGCGGGTGATACCCCACCGCCAGCAGCAACCCGGCCACCAGCACCAGCCCGGCCGCCCACCAGTATGCGGCGTTATACCCGTACCTCGCGATCGGCCCGGCTGCGAAATTGCCCACAATCCGCCCCCCACCAATCACCAGCATGGCAAACAGCCCCTGCAAGGAATGCCGAAACCGCGCCTCTCCCATACTGTTCAGCAGCACGATCGGCCCCACCTGCAGCACCAGGACCATCGCTCCGTGGCAGACTTGCGTTCCGATGGCGACGTACGGATTGGCAACCGCCGCCAGCAACGTCATCCGCACCAGGATCACGGCCGTCCCTATCAGCAAAAACCGTCGTGGTCCGAAAAACGCCATCAGCCGGCCGAACGCGAGCATGAACAGAATCTCACCCAGAACCCCAATGTTCATGATCATCGCCGACCACTCTTTGCTGATCCCCAGCCCCTTGGTGAGGTAGACGGGGTAGAACGAGTAGTAGCAGGCAGCCGCCATCTGCAGAAGAAACGATGCGATGCAGAGAATGAGCATCTTCCTGCCGAACAGAACGCGGGCGGCCTCAACCGTCGGCAGTTTGCGTTCGCGGGACATATCCCGCGCGCCAATGGATGGCAGCATCAGCGAGTTCAATCCTGCCGCGAAGGCGAAGCCGGCCGCCAGATACAGCACAACCGTCACGTCCTGCGTCCTGCGCACCAGCAGATACAGCGCCAGCCCCGGCACGATGTATCCGATGGTGCCCCAGACGCGCACGCGGTGAAACGCTACAACCGCCAGCCCCTGTCTGCCCCGCTCCTCCTGGATGGCAAAGTTAATCCCATCCTGAAGCGGATTGACCGGAATCTGCACGATATTGGTCATCAGCCAGCCGCAGAGGATAGCCAGGAATGTCCCATAGAGCGGAAGCACGATGAGCGAGACCGCCGTCAGCATCAACAGCCCGGCAAGCATCTTGCGCCCATCCAGGTGCGTATCGGCAATCAGCGTCACCAGCACCGGCGAAAGCACCACCGCCAGGCTGGCCACCCCCATCACCATCCCGATCTGCATGTTGTCCAGGTGCATCTGCTGGAAATAGATCGACATGAACGGGATCAGGCAGCCGTTGACGGCGTAGTTCAGGAAGTACTGCAGTCTGAGGTGGAACATCAGCGGCAGAAGCATACTCGCCGTGCCTAGTATTGGCCATGAAGTCCAGTGCAGCGAGCAGTGCCGTACACCCTCAGGCGGCGACAGTTGGCCAGCTTAAGGCGACAGGATATCACCCCGTAAGCGTCAAGGAGGAATTGCGCCGGAACCTCATCCGCAAGCTCAGGACCGGCGAGGAACTGTTCCCCGGCATCATCGGTTATCGCGATACCGTGGTGCCGCAGATCATCAATGGCATTCTCTCGCGGCATGATCTGCTCTTCCTGGGCCTGCGCGGCCAGGCAAAGACGCGCATCCTCCGCATGCTGCCGAGCCTGCTGGATGAGTGGATTCCTGTCATGGCCAGCATCGAGATCAATGATGATCCGATTCGGCCGCTCACGCGGATGGGCCAGCGGATCATCGACGAGCAGGGAGATGATGCCAAGATCGAGTGGGTGCATCGTGAGAATCGCTATCACGAGAAGCTGGCAACTCCCGATGTCACCATCGCCGATCTGATCGGCGAGATCGACCTGGTGAAGCATGCCGAGGGACGCTATCTCTCCGATGAATCAACCATGCACTATGGCCTGATCCCGCGCTCCAACCGCGGGCTCTTCGCCATCAACGAGTTGCCCGACCTCGCGCCGCGCATCCAGGTAGGTCTATTCAACGTGCTGGAGGAACGCGATGTGCAGATTCGCGGATACCCCATCCGGCTGAACCTGGATCTGTGCCTGGTTTTCTCGGCCAATCCGGAAGACTACACCAACCGCGGCCGGATCGTCACGCCGCTCAAGGACCGCATCGGCTCGGTAATCCGCACCCACTATCCTCAGTCGATCGAGGAAGGGATCGAGGTATCCCACCGCAACGCATGGCTTGCGCGCACCGGATCGAGCGCTTCAGGGGTGGAGGTCGTCATTCCGCCCTACCTCGGCCAGATCGTCGAACAGATGGTAATGTTCGCCCGCAGCAGTCCCAATGTCTCGCAGGCATCGGGCGTATCCGTCCGCGCATCGATCTGTTGCATCGAGGCCGTCTGCTCCAACGCCGAGCGGCGCGGCATCATGGCCGGCGCCAAGCGCGTGGTCGCCCGGCCGGGAGACTTGCATCATCTGATCGCCGCGTGCCGTGGGAAGATTGAACTATCCCTTGCCGACGATGAATCATCCGAAGACAAGCTCATCCAGTCGCTGACCGGCGAGGCGGTAAAGGCGGTCTTTGCCGAGATGGCGGATGTCGCCGACTATCAGCCGATCGCCGAGCAGTTCAAGGCGAACCTGACGTTCCCATCCGGCGATGAGATCTCCGACGATGAGTTTGTGGCGAATATGGAGCTCGTGCAGGGGCTGCCCAAGGCGGCCGCGCAACTGGCGGCGGAACTGAAGCTCGACGCCAAAGATGCCGCAACGCTGGCCAGTGTGGGCGAGTTCATTCTCGAAGCGCTCTACGTCAACAACCGCCTGACCAAGTACAGCCGCGCCGGCAAGGCGTTCTTCCGGAAGTAGCTCTAATGGATGAACCGCATTTCCCCGAAGTTGGGGATGAGATCCGGGGCGCTGTCGTAATAGAGCCGGTAACCCGCCGGCCAGTAGACCAGCAGAGCCTTGCCCAGCAGAAACCGCGCCGGCACCACGCCCGCCTGAGCTTCGACATCTTCCGCTGGCAGGTGCACGGAATCCGTCCAGTAGCGGCCATCCTGCGATAGCGGCGAATTATCGCCCAGCGTGAAATACTCATCCTTCCCCAGTACAACAGGGTTGTCCGGGCCGCCACGCGGAACTGGCGCCCCATTGCTCATCCGCACCGTATAAAAGACGTCTCGCCAAAGCGACAGGTGCGTGATGCTGCAGACCTGGTCCCGGGCCTGAATGCTGGTGGTGGGATAGGGCGGAATTGTGTTCTCGCGGCGCAACAGTTCCACGTCGGGCGCATATTGCTGTGGTGTGGTCGCCAGCACTTCCTGCCCATCAATCAGCAGGCGCACCTGGTAGTCGAGATTCATGAACTCGACCCGCACTGGCCGGGCATCGAACTTCCAGAGCTTACGGGCGAGAAGCGTTGTCTTCTCCGGATCGGACATGTCTGCCCGCAGCAATTCCACGGCATCGGGAAGCAGTCGTGCGGTAAAGATGTCCTCACGCTTGGACAGGCGCAGTTCCAGCGGGCCAGAGCCCCCGGATCGCGAATAGTTCAAGCCCAGTTTCAGATCACTCACCGGATAGAGCATCCCCTGCCCGCTTGGCGAAGCATTCTGGTCATAGGCCAACCAGTCTGTCAGTGGCCCCTTATTGCGCTCATGGGTCCTTCGATCAAACGTCAGCTTGTCAACGCCGGCCAGGTTGCTGAAGTTAAACGCACGGGCGCCCGTTTCATCGCGCGTGTAATGCCAGGAAGCGTTGCCGGAGCGCCAGGGAATGTACGACTCAACCGTCTGCGTCTCGTATGCCGCGCGCGATTCAGGCGTCAGCCCCAATGGCGCATAGTCGCTGTCATTGACGATCCGCCAGAGCGCATCCTGCACGACATCGCTCTTGCGCTGTATCTGCCAGTCCCCGGCACTGGGATCGGGCTTGGTAGCAACGTAGATATCCCCATCCAGGATCATGATGCTCTCGCCCGGCGTACCGATCAGGCGTTTGATATAGGCCTGGCTGTAGTGATACAGGTTCGGATCAGAGGGGGTCTTGAACACGACCACATCCCAGCGCCGCGGCGGCCGCAGCAGATAGGCGTACTTCAGCACCAGGATGCGATCTCCGTAATAGATGAGGGGACGATCGGCCTGTGCGCTGTCTGCCCGGAAGCCGCAGTTGGAACAATGAATCGGCAGTCCATTTTCCGTAAACCGGGGGATGTTGATCTCCGTCGAGGCCGACCTCGGACCTGCATAGTTCACATCATAGTGATAGCCGCAGTTCTCACAGATGAAGCGGCTGTGCGCCCCTTTGAGGGTTGGCGCCATCGACCCGGTGGGAATGACAAATGCCTCCACGACGAACACGCGGAACGTGAACGCCAGGATCAGCATCAGCATAATCTGGTTGAAGGTTTCCCTCCACCCCGAATGCGGCTTTGTTACACTGCTCTTTGTCGGCATCGTTGGCCAATGATAGTCGGGCCAGCGCAAGCGGCAAGCTGGTCGAAGTGTACACGCACACCTGCGCACCTTTTCACTGGCAATGCCGCAATCGGCTGGTAAGCTGGTTTCTATATTCGGGAAGAGAGGAGCCGCATGTTCCGTCTACTGGCCTGTCTCGTTCTGGCTGCCGTACCGGCATTCGCCGCCGAACAGTTCTATCGCATCTCATCTGCGGACCTGAAGCTTCTGGATGGAAGCAAATGGCCCGTAACCGGATCAGGCTCTGCGCTCGCACCCGGCCAGTTCCGCGTCGAGATGGATCCGGGCGCTGAGGCCTATACCCTGGGCTCCTGGGAGTTGAATCAGGACTACACTGGTGGTGAAAACATCCTGATCCGATCCACAACGGACAAGAGACCCTCCGGCACCCTCTACCTGCGCCCCCAGCCACAGTGGATGCGCAGCTCCGCGCCGGCAAATGTTCCCAAGGAGCCCGCGGTCACGATCGTGCGCTTTGAGGTCGCCGTGGACCCGTTGCCCGCAACCGCGCCGGCTTCGCAACAGTCCCGACCCGATGCGCAGCCCTCTGGTCCAGTGGCGCAACTCGACCCGCGGTCTCAGTTCTACTATGCCAAGGCCAGCTACTACACGCAGATGCAGAACCTGGGCAACACCGGCGCTGCGTGGTTCAGATACCAGGCCCTGCTCGCCGAAAAGGAACTCTCACCAAGCCAGACACGCCGCCTCGACATGCCGATGTTCAACCGCGGAATGTTGGAGCATCCCGAATACGACCTGTTCACAGGCGGCCGCGCTGTCAGTGAGAACCTCCAGCTCGATCGGCCAATCAGGCCGGGCGCTACCGATCAGAACGCCAACGATCAGTCCGCTTCCGCAGTGAACGTCGCCGACATTCCAGGTATCTCCGTCGCTGAGATGGACTTCGCCAAACTCCTGGGCAACGCCCAGCCTCAGCTCGATGCTGCGGCGGAACTGATCCCCTCCGACCAATACGCCGTCTTCTTTCCATCGATCACCTCGATGTTCCAGATGGTTGATCAACTGAAGACCAGCGCCCTACCCGTCGTAGAGAACATCATCCCGCCATCCACTGACCAAAGCTTTCTGCGGCGCTACCAGGTCCAGCTTGGCCTCGAATCCAGCGAACTGGCGCGGCTCTTGGGTCCACAACTGGTTACTTCCGTCGCCATTACAGGCTCCGACCCCTTCTTCCCAACCGGAACCGACGTCGCCATCCTCTTCCGCTCACCTTCCCCGCAACTGCTTGCCCCTGTTCTCCTGGCTCGCATTGCCGCCTCGGCCGGCACACAGGTCAAACCACAGACCGCCTCCACCGGCAGTACCTCCTATACGGCATTCACCACGCCCGACCGTTCCATCTCATCCTACCTGGCGACCGTCAACGACACGGTTATTGTAAGCAATTCTCTGGCCCAGCTTCGCGCCATCGTCCAGGCGTCGGCGAATAAAACCGGCTCGCTGACCTCGGCACCCGAGTACCGATTCTTCCGTTCGCGCAACCAGCTGGGCGATCCATCGGAATCGCTTTTCTTGGTCATTCCCGATGCCGCCATCCGCAAGTGGTGTTCGGCACGCTGGCGGATCGCCGACGCCCGGCGCATCACTGCTCGATCCAAGCTGCTCCAGGGCCGCGCTGCAGAGCTTGCATCGGGCAAATTGCAGGCTGATTCTCCCCGCGATCCCGTCTATGGTGACCTGAACTTCCTGACTCCGATTAGTGAGTTTCCGCTCGACAAGGTTTCCCGCGCCGAATCCCAGGCGTACACCCAGTGGCGCGATCGCTATCAGCAGTACTGGCGCGGCGCATTTGACCCCATCGCCCTGAAGATGAGCCTGAACGCATCGGGCATCTCGGCCGATCTGACTGTTATGCCCCTGATCGCATCCACCGAGTACCGCGACATGATCGCCGTGACCAGTGGCGTCTCGATCGATGCCAGCAGCGGAGATCCGCATGACGCCATCTTTCATTTCGTGATGAGCCTGAACCGCGAGTCTGCCCCGGTACGTCAGTTCGCCTCGCTCGGGTCGCAAATGGGGTTGCAGATCGACCCACTGGGCTGGTTGGGCAAGTCGCTTGCCATCTATATCGACGACGATCCCATCCTGGCCGAGATGGCCGCCTCGGAAGCACCGCAAGTGTTTGCCGAGAAACACCTTGGCCAACTCCCCATCGCCGTGCGCGTGGAATCCACCAGTCCATTCAAACTCGCCGCCTTCCTGACCGCGCTGCGCACCAAGATTGACCAGACCGCACCCCGTCTTACCGCATGGCAGACCCTCGAATCCAGCGGTTTGCCTTACGTAAAGATCACCGCCACGCCGGGCCAGGGAATGCCCGATCCCACCGAGATTGTCATCTGCTATGCCGCGCTGCCCGATTCGCTGCTGATCTCGCCCAGCGAAGCTCTGATCAAGCGAGCGCTCGCCCGAGTCGCCGCAAACGGACCGGCGACTCAACGTGCCGTCGCTGCAAAACCGGCCGCTGCCCCTACAGCGCGACCATGGCTTGGAACCAATGTTGCGGTTCAGGCCCGCTCCCGCGCCGCCGATCTGTTCCAACTCGCCAGCCGCTTCGACAACGACCCGCTCGTCGAATCGTCGTGGAACAACCTCTCCATCCTCAATGAGTATCACCGCCTCTTCCCCGATCAGGATCCCATCGCTTTGTATGAACGCGCGTGGGGCACGCATCTTGTCTGCCCGGCCGCGGGCAAGTACGTGTGGAACGAACAGTTGCGGACCATGGAATCCACCGTCACCGGCTGCCCGGAAGATCCGAAGAAGCTCCCCAAGCGCGACCTGGTCATGAACCGCTTCAGCTTTGGCAACCTCGGGCTGAGCTTCGAGAATGGTGGCCTTCGCGCACGCATGATGCTCGAGACTCCGTCTGTACCAATGCGCACAGACAAGTGAAACCCATGAACTCACGCGAACGTATTTTGGCCGCGATCAACCACGCTCCGCTTGACCGCGTCCCCACGGATATCTGGGCAACCGGGGAGGTCATGGCAAAGCTCAAGGCTCACTTCGGTGAAGCGGCCGATATCAAGGCTCTGCTTCGCATCGACGGGTTCGGCGGCGTGGGTCCGAAGTACATCGGTCCGCCGCTCCCTGCCATGCCCCCCGGTGAGTCCTGCAACGAATGGGGGATGAAGCACAAGCCGGTGAACTACGGCACCGGCACCTACATGGAACAGTACTTCCATCCACTGGCCGAGGCTCGGACGATCGACGATCTGGATCGCTATCGTTGGCCCAAGGCCGACTGGTACGACTTCTCCACCGTCGCCGATCAAGCCCGCCTCCTGCGCCCGCATAAAGCGATCCAGGCCGGCTACATGGCTCCCTTCTACTATCACAATCTCACCCGCGGGCTGGAACTGTCCCTGATGGATCCCTTCGACGATGCCTCGTTCACCAACGCCCTGCTCGACCACATCTGCGACTTCTTCTACGAATACCACTACCGCCTTTTCGAGAGTGCCAAAGGCATGATCGACGTCGCCCAGGTCACCGACGACCTTGGCAGCCAGACCGGCCCGCTGATCAGCCTCGATATCTTCCGCACCTTCTACAAGCCGCGGATGCAGCGGTTCATCGACCTCTGCCACAGCTTCAAGATCAAGGTTTTCCATCACGATGATGGTTCCTGCCGGCCGTTCCTCCCCGAGCTGGTGGCGATGGGCATCGACATCCTCAATCCCATTCAGCACAACTGCCCCGGCATGGACATGATCGAACTCAAACGTGAGTTCGGACAAAAGCTTTGCTTCCACGGCGCTATCGACAACCAGCAGATCCTCCCCTTCGGCACGCCGCAGCAGGTGCGTAAGGAAGTGCGCGATGCCATTGACGCCCTGGCGTCGGATGACACAGGCTACATCCTTGCCCCCTGCCACAACCTCCAGGCCGTCTCTCCAGTCGAAAACATCCTTGCCATGTACGATGAGGCCTGGAACTACGGCAAACTGGGTTAGCGCCCCCTCCGCCTTCCATTTGAGTCCTGGCGCGTGCCCGGCTACTCTCTGCCATGTCATGACCGACGCGTATCAACAGATCATCACTGCCCTTGAGGCGTCAAGGCACGTTCTGGTTACCACCCACATCCGCCCGGATGGCGATGCGCTGGGGTCGGCGGCCGCAATGATCCTCGCCATGCGTCGCAAAGGCATTGCCAATGAGCTGTTGCTGCTGTCGCACTGGCCGACCAAGTATGCCTTCCTCCGTGATCAGCTTGCCATTCCATGCCATGATGCCGAAAAGGCATGGCCGGCCGGGCTGGACCTCCAGGCCTTCGATGCCATCATGGTCGTCGATACCGGCACCTGGTCGCAGCTTCCTGGCCTGCAGGAGAGACTCGACGGCTTTGCCGGCAAGAAGCTGGTGATCGATCATCACCGGACACAGGAGAGCTGGGCCGACCTGAAGCTAGTCTCGACCGATGCCGGGGCGGCCGGTGAGATTGTCGCGGAACTGCTCGACCGGTGGCAGGTGCCCTTTGACAACGAAATCGCCGCCGCCCTGTTCATCGCCATCACCACCGACACTGGTTGGTTCCAGTTCTCCAATACTCGCCCCTATACGCTACGTCTGGCCGCCCGATTACTTGAGGCCGGCGTGAACATGGATGACATTTACAAGCGTCTCTATCAGGCCGAGCGCCGGGAGCGCGTCCGGCTGCAGACGCGAGCCATGCAATCGCTGGAACTGCTGGCCGGCGGGAAGCTCGCGGTCATGACCATCCGCAAGGTTGACTTCGCCGACACTGGCGCCAGCGTCCCCGATACAGAGAACCTGATCAATGTGCCGATGCAGATCGGCTCGGTAGAGGTCTCCATGCTTATCGCCGAGCCGATCGACTTCGGCCCAACTCGAGTAAGCCTGCGCAGCAAAGGCGCTGTCGATGTTTCGAAGTTTGCGGAGCGCTTCGGCGGCGGCGGCCATGCCCGCGCGGCCGGCTTTACGCTTCAAAAGGACACCGCCAACACGCACGGTGTCGTCGTCGCGGCGATGGTGGCCGAATTGGGCTATGCCTGAAGCTTACTTGTACTTCACGCTGCACCCATAGGACCGCGTCTCAGGCTGAGTCACGGTCTGGCCTGCCAGGAGCTGATCCAGCGCCTTCTCCACATAGTTTGTCCTGTCGGCCTTGTTGCCCTGCGGGTCATCGTCGATCCCGCCTCGATAGGCCAGCTTGCCCTGCTGATCAATGATGAACATGTGCGGAGTAGTCTTTGCCCCATACGCCTTGGCAACCGTCCCACCCGTGTCGGACAGGATCGGATACGGTAACGCATACTGGCTGATCCAAGCCGCATTGTCGGCGGGCGTGGCCGAACTCGTGGTGTTGACCGCTAGCCACACCACCTTGCCGTTGTACTTGTCGGCCAGCGTCTTCATCGTCCCGGTTTGGTAATGGCGCTGGACAAACGGGCACTGAGGATTGACCCATTCCAGCACCACGACCTTGCCCGAGAAATCAGAAAGCGACACGGCTTTGCCCGAGCTGTCATTCAAGGTGAACTGCGGCGCGGGTTTGCCCAGTTCAGCTTTGTCCTGAGCACAGACAAATGCATTCGCCATTAACATCACACAAGCAGCAACGATCATACGATACATGTGAATCTCCTTTGCGGGTTCCCCACGGGATGTCGATTGTAGGTAGCGGATCCGGATCACTGTCTACCAAGCTGGACCGACACCGCATGCGGTTTCCCTGACTCGGTCCAGGCAATCACGGCCTCGGATGGCTGGTTCGACGGTTTGGACCCTTCCATCGCGTGCAGAACGATATGCACCTTCAGGCCCGCCACTTCGTTGTTCACGATGGAGAGCCCGTCGGCCGGTGCCAGCAGGCACTGAACGTGTTCAGCTCCAATCCCGGACAACTCGATGCGATAGTCCAGGCCCATGGTGGTGACTCTAACTTTGGCTGGGTTCTCAGGCGAATCGGCCGGGATCGGCACGCGCGCCAGCCACTGCGCCAGAAGTTCGCCATCGGCGGGATCGGCAGCGCCTGCCGGATCCACCTGAAGTTGAAGTGAGGCCTTCCCCGGTACACACGTTGTCTCGCAGGCAAGCCAGCGGACCTCCGCCTCGATCATAGCGGGCTTGGCCCATCCTGGCAGCGGTGTCACCCGCGCCAATAGCACGACTTCATCCTCGTAACCGAAGCCCTGGATCTGCCCGGCCTGCTCAAAACCGATTGGCGTCGGCCACATCAACTCAGAGACAGCAAAGCCGTCCGGCAGTTTCCATTTCACGCTCGTCGCCATCCCTGCGTCGCCGGGATACTTCCAGTAGATATGCCAGGACGGCTCGATCTGGAGATGCACGCCCACTAGAAAACTCTGGGCGCCAGGACGCAGATCGCTCTTAAGTTCGGCCTTGACCAGATTGCGTGGCGCCTGCGCCCGCGCGGGCGCGGGCGCGCCTGCGGCCGCACAGAGCCCCAGTAATACAACGAAACTCACGAGAAACTTCATGTCTATTCTACTCCACTTTCGCGCACGCGCATTCCCAAGATGCAATTGCTTTGCCCGCCTTCGCATGGTATCAGGCATTGGATACGAAGGAGACACGTATGTCCTTGATGACGCTTCGCGCCCTGTTGCTTGGCTCAGGTCTGGGACTTGTTGCCCTGATCGGCGGTTGCAGCAACTCCCGCTCTCAACCGCTCACCGCCGCTGGCTGGCAGGGCCACTCTCCCAACTCGCCCGATGCCTTCCGTTTTGTCATCCTCTCCGACCGTACTGGCGGCCACATCGCCGGCGACTATGAGAAGGCCGTGGCCGAGGTGAATCTGCTCAAGCCCGACTTCGTCATGTGCGTGGGTGACCTTGTCGAAGGATACCAGCGTGATGAGCAGGTGCTCACGAAGCAGTGGCAGGAATTCGAAGATATCATCTCGCGTCTGGATGCACCGTTCTTCTATGCCCCGGGCAATCACGATGTCGAGAAGGACCAGCCACTGGACCCGGACAGTTCGCGAAACGTCTACCAGCGCCGCCATGGCGTGCTGGGCAAGACCTACTACAGCTTTGATTATCGCGACTGCCATTTCCTGATACTCAACACGCCAACGGCCAAATCCGATGCAGCTTTCGCCGCCGAACAGAAGGCCTTTATCGAGAAAGACCTTGGCAACGTCGACTCGATGCAACATGTCTTCGTCTTCACGCACTATCCACTGCCCGACAATAAGACCGTCTGGCCGACTCTCAAGGCGCTGTTACCCCGAAACCGATCCACCATCTTCACCGGCCACTTGCATACACTGGCGTACGAAGAGCTTGACGGCATCCCCGCGTATGTACTGTCCTCGACCGCTGCCCGGACTGACAACAGCCCGGGCAACGAACACCTCTATGCCTATGTAGCGGTTGACCGCGGGACGCCGACGATCAGTTTCATGTCGCCAGGCCAGATCAAGCCGGCCGGCTATGCGCCAGCCATTGTCGCCATGCGCCAAGTACTGCGCGTCTCGTCCGATCCGGGTGTAAATGCCGAGGGAGGCGTGATCGCCGTGCGGCCACACAACCCCGGCACACAACCGGCAACCATGAGCTATCAGTTCCTCGCCGCCGACTGGGAGATCTCCCCGGCCACAGCGCAGCTCACCATCCCGCCCGGCCAAAGCGGTGAGACCACGTTCACCCTCAAGCCACTCTCCGCCAACCCCAACGCACCAACGTTGATCCAGCAATGCAACATGGGAGGCTTCACCACCTCGCGGCAGAGCAAGTTGCCAGTTTCGTGTCGCGCAACGCTCGGCCAACTCAGCCAATTGAACCTCGATGGCCGCGCGGATGAATGGAGCGCTATTCCCGCGGTGGAGATGTCCTCGCCGGGACTGGTCATCGAGAACCGGGACCTCTGGCGGGGACCGATGGATAGCTCCTGCCGTTTCCGGGTGGCCATTGCCGGCGATCGCCTTGCCATGCTGGTCGAAGTCACCGACGACCAGATCAATACCGATCAGAAAGAATCCTGGGACAATGACGCTGTCGAGATCTGCTGGGACCTCAACGCATCCGGTCCATCGGGCTCCGGGCTAACACCAGGAACCGGGCAGATGATCTTTGTGCCGGCCGACGCCTCCGGCACTGCCAAACAAACTCTCTTCGCCCCGGCCATGCGGCTCGGCGTCCCGACCCCCGCGACGCTCCAGTCGTTCACCCGCCGGACCTCCGATGGCTACACGATCGAGTTCTCGATCCCCCTGACCGAACTGGGCGCAGCCCCCGGCGCAACTATCAACGAGATCAAACTCGCCCTCTGTCTGGACGACCGCGACATTCAGGGAGCCCAGGCTGTGACCAAGTTCATCTCGCTCACCGGGGCTGGCAACTTCCAGCGCTCCACGGCTGGCTATGCGCGGTTTGCCACTAAGCCGCAACCGTAAAGGAGCCTGCGAAGTCTGGCCCCGTACGGCACGCGGCGTTTCCGGGGTGGCCGCCTGCAAGGCGGCCCCACGACAGACATTGACGCCGGTTTGTAGCGAAACCGGCGTACATCCCATCACCTTTGCCGTGGACAATGCGCCTGTGGATAAGTGCGCAGGTGCGCAAGTTCTCGAGCGGGATACCCCATTGCGATATGTCCTTGAAGGACAGGGAGTTAGGGGCAAATAAGGGGAGGAGGTGCGCAAGTTCGATGGGCCTGTGGATAAGTGGGTCTGCTGCGCATCTTCGGCGGTATTTCCTACTTGTCCGATAGGGGAATAGGTATTTGGTTGTCAGATAGCTGGACGGACGCGACGAGCGCGAAGGTCCTCCATAATATAGGGTCAATCTGGAGGGGTCCTGTTTGGGAAGTTGAGGATTGACAGGCACTTACGCGCGGCGAAAAAAGTTTCCAGATTTTGGAGAGGAAGGGGAAGGTGGTGTATCCGCCGGCTGGGTTGCAGAGCAGTCGGTCTCGTGGCTTGATGGCAGACAGCGGCACCCACCATCATGGCCGCGTCGCCGGCACGGCTACCTCTATCGCCCAAGGCCCCAGCCCACCATCGCTCAGCCCACGCCGGTAGCGATCACGGTGCAGGATGAAATCGCTGCCCTCTGCCAGCTTCCCAACGCGGCCGGTCGCGGGATCCACAAGATAGAGCACGCGATTGGTCAGGTCCTCCAGCACGGCAACCTGAGTTCCCGGAACAAACGCGAAATCGCCGCAGGCGCGAACATGAGCCCAAACCATGTAGACGCCCGGGTTGTCGTCCAGACACATCGTCTCGTGGCTTTGTGGCTCGTGCCACCTCGTCCCGCGGGCAACCGAGGCATAGCGATTCGTCAGCATCGACCAACTCGTCACATGCCACTCGCCTGCCTGATCAGCGAACTCGATCTGGTATGGTCGTTGGCGCCACGTATCACGGCCCAATGGTCCGAAACAACCGGCCATTGGCGTCTCTGTGCCGGTAAGCTTGTTCGTGGCGAGAACGCTGCCATCCTGGCCCAGAGCGATCTCTTCGGACGGCGGTTCCACCGGACTCGCGCTGACGTACAATAGGCGGCCTGCATCCGCCCAACGGAGCACATTCGCACCCCACCCCGTTACACCCGCGCGAACCACGTGATCCTGCCGCGCATCAGCGTCCCATACGTGGATGTCCCACACCTCCGCAACGGGCCATTGTGTCTCATCACGTGACACGATAGCGGCATAGGCCACGAAACGCCCGCTCAGATCAAGGTCAGTCATGCCCATCGACGTGCCCCGGACCTTAAGAAGAGACGACGTGACGTGTTCTGTCCGCTCCCCTTTCATCCACCACAATTCCGTCCCCTTCCGGTAGAGAACCACCGACTGGTCCGGCGTCAGCAGATAAGCGTCCATCGCCGCTGTCACAAGCGTTTGCCTGCTCCCGCCGTGCAGATCGCAACTGACAAGGTATCCCGTGCCGCGGTCGATGAACGTGATACGCTCTGGCGACTCTTGCGCCCACGAAGTATCACTGGTAAACACTGCCCCGCTGAGCCTGGGCTTGGTGAGTTGATAGTAGATGGGAATGACAACCAGGTAGCTGGCAAAATTGGCGTAGACCGCGGCCAGCAACACCCTTTTCCCGCTGGTGGTCAGCCTGAACCGCCAGCCAAATACGAGCCCCTCAACGATGATGCTCAGACCCAGATAGATCACGTATTTGAAGACGCTGTACCTGAGGAAAGACTGCTCGTAGACATGGAGGTCCGATTTGAGCCATTGGCTGGCACATACGTCAAACACGATTGCCAACGGAATGGCCAGAAGCGAAGAGAGGACGTTCGCGCCCAGGCACGTCCACACCACCGGTTGTCCCTGCAGTCTTGCGAAGTAACGCCAGATCGGCCACTCGATCAGCACGATCGCGGCCAGCGGGAGCAGTCCGAACACCGCTCCGAGGATCAGGAAACCCTCGCCCGTAATCGCGTCAGCCAGAACCAAAGGAAGCATAGAACTATTACATCCACTTGCTCGGAAAAGGTAAAGTTTTCGTGCAAGGGGTGACTACGCAGGGCCGGGCACGCGCCTCCAGCCATGGCGCAAGCCGCGCGACCCCTAGCGCGACATGCGGTAGCGCGCAGCGGGTTTGACCAGCAGCATGCCACCCGTCCTCTGTCTTCGCTTTCCTCATTCAGCCGGTTGCGTTGCTGGCACGAATCCCTTGGGCACAAGATCCAGTTCCCACAGCGGCCGGACGGAGATGATCATTCCTGGATTGCTTTGCGTTACAGCTCCGCCCCTGCCAACCATGAACGGTGCGCCGCCGTTGTCTATGCGATCTACTCCAATGGTATAGATGAAGATGAAGTCTTGGTGCACCGCAAACCGTATCGGCTTGCCATCAAATGGATCAATCGGCGCGGCCGGCATCAGTTTCGCCGTCACCAGTTCATCCCACGACGCTGGCAGCCTCCCCTTCTGAAGCCGAAACCGCGTCGCCGCCACCGCCCCTCGCGATATATCCACCATAGCGCCCGCCTCGATGCCCCTCCCCATCGCTCTGCCCAGACTGGGTACCAGGATTGCGCTCAAAGGCGATCTGCCTCGCTCACGCATAAACCACGCGTCCATCGCCGGCAACTTCCCGGCCATGACCGCTGGATCGTCAGCGACGAATGCCGATGCCATCGCAACGTGCTCCTCGATCACAGTAATGTCTCTATCACCCAAGAGCACCCGATACATGCAGGGAGGAAGGGGGAACCACCATGAAGGACTTCGCCCACCCGTGGGATCTGTTTCTCCCCGGAGGACCGTTACTACGGTATTTCGGTCCATTACGCCCAATTCGCCCAGAATTCCCGCTCGCCTCGATGCCTTCATACGTTCCGCGGGTCCGTCCATCCGCAGCCGATCCAGATCTCCCTGATCCTTCACCATTGGCAATACTTCCTGCAGTGTCTCATCTGCCAATGCGTAGAGGCCTATCCCCACCAGCATCTCTACCATAGTCAATCCCTGCATCGCGTGATCGCCCATGCCATCGATCGCGTTGATATCCTCAACAGCCGATCCGATTCGACCTGCCCTGGCTTCGCTGGTGGCGTGGAGCTTTAGCGCCTGGCTCGCATGTCGCATGCCGGCCAGATGCGGAAGCAGTGTATTGATTGAGTAGCTCGATCCGGCCGGCAACAGGCCGCTGGTCTTCATCCCCGCCGCCTTACGCAACAGTGGTATCCGGAATTCCTCCTTCTCCGGAAACGCAGATGGCGGCACCATCCCACCGTTCTCATCTACCAGTTTCCAGCTATCGTCGAACGGACTGGTTCCTCTTACCAGCACTCCTGCTTGGGTATAGAGATCTGCCGCCATTGCCCCATCCTCCGAAACGATCTCGATCTCCTTTGCCAGCGTATTCGCCCTCGCCAGCGTTTCATCCATCATCCGCTGCATTCGCCATTCCAGGGCCAACCACGTCAGCGCCAGCACCCCCACCCAGCACAGAGCCGCCCGCCCCACATATCGCCAAGTGACCGCCGCCGGCCGCCCGCCCTCATCGCGCAGCCCCATGACCGCGACGATTACCGACGCCCCCAGCGCCAGGCCAAAGGCGACTCCGCATGGCCACGCGGTCACCGCAGAAAAACGAACACTCCCCCAGAAGACCATGCCGATACTGACAATGGGCAGGGGTATCGCCATCACCACCAGCACCGCAGCGCCAATCACAGCATGAATGATCGGCCATCTCCGTCCCAGGCTCATCTTCCGCGGATGACTCGCATAGTTCAGCATACCGCCTGGCCGGACGTCCTCACCCATCCCCGCAGCCACCGGTTCGGCAAACACTTCCTCCCGAAACGCCCTTCGCAACGCCACCACGAGGTACCAGCGATAGAGGATCACCATCCCCGCGCCCCACACTACCAGCACTACGATCAGGTTCATGCTTGCCTCGCAATTGCGTCCACCCAAGGCCTACGCCACTGTATCATTTCACTCCGCCCGATAACAGCAAACACCTTGCATTGCCGAGAACAAACGACAAACACTCTTGCCTGAAAACGAGCGCTGGGGGTAGAGTGACTGGTAACTCTCGAAGATTGGGCGGTGCGCGATGATGTCTTGGGAAAGAACAAGGCGGCGTGGGATTCACTCGGCGGTGCGGGCCATGGCCGAAGGCCTGGAACAGCGAATGCTGCTGGGCGCCGATAGTCCGACCATGACTCCAATCGGGCAATGGGGTGGCGCTATAACGGACGTAGAGACACTTGGCACAACGGCATATGCCACCCAGGGGCAAAACCTGGTCGTACTGGACGTCGCGAACCCCCAGAGCCCCCGCGAGATCGGACGGTTGTTCCTGCCGAGCGTACCGGGCAATCTGAGCATCTCAGGCAATACGGTCTATATCGCTGATGAGGCAAGTGGGCTTTGCATCATCGACGTCAGCAATCCCTCCACGCCTGTCCTGGTGGCGCGATATGACACCAGTGGTGATGCGGGCAAGGTGCGAACATCCGGTGCCTATGCCTTTGTCTGCGTGGACGAGAACGAGATGCAGATCATCGACATCAACACCGTCAATTCTCCGCAACTGGTGGGTATCTACACCACCGCCGCCGGGAACGTGTTGAACATGTGCGTCGAGGGCAACTATGCGTACCTGGCCGAGAGCCTGGGCATGGAGATTGTCGATATCAGCCAAGTGAGTTCTCCCTCACTGGCCGGCACCTATAACACAATGCGGTCAATCTTTGCGGTTGATGTCAGCGGCAGCTACGCCTACATCTCGGAGGATGCCGGCGGTCTGAGAGTCCTGAATATCAACGACCCGTCGGCCCTCTCTACAGTCGGCAGCTATGCGGCAGATGCGGGCAACGTTGCCATCGGCGTCAGCGTTGCCGGCGATTACGCTTACCTGGCGGATGGTTACGGTGGATTGGTTACCATCGACATCAGTGATCCGGCAAGTCCAGCACTGGCGAGCACCTATGGCTATGCAGCTGCTGGGCACAACGCCAGTGGGGTAAGCATCGCGGGAAGCCTTGCCTATGTGCCAGTAGGCGACGACGGCATGCAGATCATCAATGTGAGCGACCCGACGGCATTGGCGCTCGCGGGCGCGTACAACCCGCGGATTGAGGCTCGGGCTGTGAGGAGCGCTGGATCTCTAGTGGTTGTCGATGATGCTGATTACGACCTGCGGATCTTCGATGTGAGCAATCCCGCAGCGCCGATGCTCGTCGGCAGCTTTGCGCTGGACGAGATGATCTATGGGATGGACGTAGTGGGAAACTACGTATATGTGGCAAATGGTTACAGTGGCGTGCGGATCATCGACCTCAGCGACCCGGCTCATCCAACGCTTGCTACGACGTTCGCAACACTGGCAGCCAATGTCAGCATTGAAGGCAGCAAGGCGTATGTGGTAGCCCACGAGGACGGCCTGCAGATCCTGGACCTCTCCGATCCCGCTTCACCGGTCCTGGTCGGAGAGTTTGACACGAGCGCAGATGCAAGAAACGTCTGGGTAGAAGGCAGCCGGGCTTACGTTACCACTGATACAGGACTGCAGATCATCGACGTTGCGCAGAGCGATGAGCCCAGGTTGATCGGCCGCTATGCTGAAACGGGCATGATGCAGGCCACCGTGGCCGGAGACTACGTGTACATGCTGGGCGGCAATATGGACATCATCGACATCCGCAAGCCGAGCCACCCCAGATTGGTGAGCCAATACCCACGGTATAACAACGCGAGTGACTTCGCCGTCGCCGGCAACTTTGTCTATATTGCCAACGGCAACCCATCGGTGGAGATCATCAACATCGCCGATCCATCGCACCCGGTGACGCCCTGGACCCAATACAGCGCTGGCAACCTGGCGGGCATCAGCCTTGCCGGCAATATCGCCTACCTTGCGGAATGGCATTCCGGCCTGGTCATCGCAGAGGTACAGGACCTCACGCGCGGCAGCTTCGGCACGATCGATGGCAAACGACGAACAGTATCGCTCCAGGATGCTGACGGCGACACCGTTACGTTCAGCCTTAGCGGCGGCGGGTTTGGCGTTGTGGCGGGAACGGGCGACAGCTTTAGGGATGTCCAGATGTGGGGCACCACCGCGACGTCCAAGCTGCAGATCACGGTGAAGCGAAGCAAGGGCAGTAACAGTGACGGTCAGGCGCTCATGGGTAACATTATGAGCGATAGCCTGATGTCGAAGATAACGGCGCCTGCTGTCTTTCTTACAGGCAACATGGACCTGGACGGCTTGGGGGATTCACCCGGCAAGACCAAGTTGACGATCGGTCTGGGCGGAGTGGTCGGAGGGGCCATCCGGACCGGCATTCTGCCTGTGAAGTTGCTTAAGGTTCTCGACTGGGGCGACACGCCGGCGGCAACACAGACGCTGGTTGCGCCGTGGGCTGACTCGATCGTGGTCACAGGCCGAAAGGTAAGCAAAGGCGTGGCCGGTTTGCCCGGCAACTTCGACGCCAGCACGAACCTGCGGCAGATCGGCTCCCTGAGCGTAGCAGGAACGATCGCGGGTACCGTGCACGTCGATGGACCGATCGGCAAAATCACTGCGGGAGCGGTCACCGGAACAATTGTTGCCAACGGCGCGGGCATTGGCTCAGTGAAAGTGCTGGGCACAGTGTCGGGCGCACGAATCGCCACCAGCGGGTCGATGGACAGCTTCAGCGCGGCTGGCCTTTCGGATAGTGCGATCATTGTCGGGGCAGGCTGGCTGTTCATCCAGGAGAACTACAGCTATGCGAGGTCTAGCGACGACTTCGATCTGTCGGCGACTGTGCCGGCCAAGCTTGGATCGCTCACAATCACTGGCCACAAGCCGCCAAAAGGACAGGTTGCGCCGGCGTTTGTGCAGAACAGCCACATCTCGGCGCCCAGCTTCGGAAACATCTCACTGGTGAATGCTCCCGCCGATACAGGCAAGATGCTCCATGTGCTCAGTGACACGGGAATGCTAAAGATCGCGAAATGGAGCGATGGAATGCTGCCATCAGGACAATGGACCGGCGGAGAACCGCCCCAGACAGGTCAACCGCAGCGCCCGGACATCGTGGAAGTGGTGACGTAGGCCGCGGTTCATTTACCTGCAGCCCTCTGAACCAGCAGTTCGAAGATCGCGCGGTGCTCCGGTTCATCGCTGATCCGCTCGGGGTGCCACTGCACGCCGATGAGTAGCGGCATCGAGGCATCCTCTATCGCCTCCACTATCCCGTCGGTGGCGTGGGCGGTAATCCGCAAGCCCCGGCCAACGCGATCAACGGCCTGTTTGTGGTAGGTGTTTACGCTGATGCGCGGCTTGCCGATCGTTTGAGCGAGGATCGACTCGGACTCGATCGTGACATCGTGCCTTAATGGCACATCGTGGACTTTGCGGTGCTCAATCGGCGTAGGCCGCAACAAATCGGGAAGGAACTGGATCAAGGATCCACCACGGTGAACGTTGAGCAACTGGCATCCCAGACATATCCCCAGGATCGGCATCCGGCGGGCATCGGCAGCCTCAATCAGGGCCAGTTCCCAGCGCTGCCGATTTGGATCGACGGGCTTGGCCATCGGATGCCACGTCTGCCCATATAGTGCTGGATCCAGATCATTGCCGCCCGAGAACAGAATCGCATCAACCTGATCGAGGATCGCGCCGACCTCGGAAAGATCCTCACGGTAATAGATCGGCTGTGCTGTCCCTCCCGCCTTCTCAACGCTTGACGCGTAGTGGTCAGGCTGTGCGTCGGTTTCGCCAGGCTTGGTGCCGGCATCCTTGGTTATGCCGATAGTGGGGTGTCTGCTCATATGCTTCACGGTGGTTTCGCGGGTATGGTACGCATGCAAAGGGAAAACGCCACGCGCTCCGCGATGCTGCGCCAAAGCGACCGACATAGGCTATAAAGTGTGGCATGGATTTCTACCGGGCATCGCGATGCGGTTTGCCATACTATCGGTCGATGCGAAGGAGTCTGTAGGAATGCCCTGGATATGGATCGGCTTCATTCTGTTCGTGCTGACACTGCTTGCTATCGACCTTGGCGTGCTCAACCGCAAGGCGCATGTGATCGGCGTCAAAGAGGCCCTGGGGTGGTCGGCGATGTGGATCACGCTGGCGCTGCTGTTTACGGTCTTCATCTACTTCGGCTACCAGAACCACTGGGGTGGGCTGGGCCTGGCGGTCGATGCCATTGACGGCCGCGTCAACGATGGTGCTTCGGCTTCGACGAAGTATCTCACCGGATATATCGTCGAAGAGTCGCTCAGCGCTGACAACATGTTCGTGATTGCGATGCTGTTCGGCTTCTTCGCGATTCCAGCCATGTACCAGCATCGCGTCCTGTTCTGGGGAATTATGGGCGCCCTGATCTTGCGTGGCGTGATGATCGGCGTCGGGGCGGCCCTGGTCTCGAGGTTCCACTGGGTTTTGTACATCTTCGGCGCCTTCCTTGTTTTCACGGCCGTGAAGATGCTGGTCATGAAAACGGATGAAACAGATCCGAACGCCAACATCGTCGTGCGACTGACGCGGCGACTATTTCCCGTCACCCAGCAGTTTCACGGCGAACACTTTGTCGTCAGGGCGGGTTCAGCGGCTTCCCATGAGGCGGCCATTCCCGGCGCAGCTCCGCTGGAAGACAAATCCGTTGCCGCGGCCAAGGCCGGCACCTGGATGATTACCCCGCTTGCGGTGGCTCTCGTCATGATCGAATGCACCGATTTGGTGTTTGCTGTCGATTCCATCCCGGCAGTCTTCGCGATCACCACCGACCCATTCCTCGTCTTCACCAGCAACGTCTTTGCCATCCTGGGCCTGCGCAGCCTGTACTTTGCGCTGGCTGGGATGATCGACAAATTCCGCTACCTCAAAGTCTCTCTGGCGATCGTCCTTGCCGTTGTCGGCGGCAAGATGCTGGCCGCTCCATGGCTCAAGGAGATCATGGGCGGAAACATGAGCTTCTATCTCCTTGGGTTAATCGTGGCGATTCTCGCGATCGGCATCGTGACATCCATAATCGCCGATGCGCGCAGGCCACGGACGGATGTCCCCTCCAACCCATAGCGGCCATGCCTCAGGCAATCTGCCGCAAGCGGCTCGCCTTGCAGGCGCGCGCAATACCCGGCAGCACATACTCGCGCGCGACAACATCCCAGCTCATGCGGCTGGCGAGGTCGTGGCCGCGGTCAATAAACTGCGCGAATTCTTCCGGACTGCGCGGGAGCCGATGCAGCAACTCGCCGGCCACGTATTCAGCCACCTTGTGCTCGATCGCCTCACGCTGACTTTGGCCGATGGCAAGAAGGTCCTCCGTCCGCGGTGACCGCTCGGGAAGCTCGGTGTAGTCGGCCACGATTACATTGGGAGTATCACCACCGGCCGCCTTGCGCACAAAGCCAGCGCACCCGCAGACGTTGGAGAAGACGCAAATGCCCCCGAAGCTGATCGGCTCCACCTGGGCGATGCCGAACGGCTCGTAGATGCTCTGGCCGAACTCGACATCCGAGCCCTTGCGGATATCCATGAATTCCACGTCCGGAGGCATCCGCATTCCGCAGAGCTTCTGTTCAAAGCCGAACTGGTTGATGAAGACGACCTTGATGTTGCGGCTGCTGGCGTTGAATTCCTGCACGCCCTGGTAATAGACCGCCTCCCCCGTGGATAAATCGGGCAGACCCTCGCGATGAACCACCGGCCAGTGATACGCCTGTTCCATCCGGCAGATGTCATCGCCGCGCCGGCGGGGCACTTCGGTGGAAAGCGCAAGAAGCACTGCGGTTTCGTTGCGCTCGCGGAGCATCGGCTCCAGGTGTTCCAGCACCCGCAGATCGCGCCACATCCCCTTCGATGGCACCAGCCGGGTGACATGCGTAAACACGTAGTCGGGCTTGTACTTCAGCAGGTTCTGGCAGTACTGCTGCAGCTTGCGGCGGCTGGCCATCTTCTCATCCGCCGTGATGCGAAAGTGCGGAACGCCGTTATACGCAACCTGCGAGTCAACCGCGATGAAATCCGGAGAAAGGAACTTCATCTCCTTCTGCACGTAATCCCCGACGCAGAAGATGTTGTCACAGTGGCGGGCGGCCTTCACCAGCGAATGCTTATAGTAGGAGGACTGGTCGCCAAACACCTCATCGACGAAATGCCCGGATGCCATCGCAGCCCGCATGACGTTGTAGAACATGGTGTCATGGCCCGGGCTGTGCTCGATCAGCCGGCGCATGGTCGCCACTTCATGGGCATAAAAGATGGTGCGGAACTGGGCATGCATGGGATCCATCAATGCCGCCAGCGCTGTGGGCATCCCCATATACTCATGCGAGAGGATGACGCAGGGCTCCGCGTCGGAACAGACGCCCAACGCACGCAACGCCGCGATGGCCGGCAGGGCCAGGCGGGTGTACTGCTCGTAGTCCCAGATGTTCTCGTAACGGGCTGATTCGATGCCAAAGGTCTTCCACAAATCGAATTTGAACGTGCCGAGCTTCTTGGCATCAAAGCGAGCCACATCAATCAGCAGGACCTCAGGGGTGCTGGTAACGCCGGTATCCTTGTCGAAGTACTTCCGCCGTCCGTAAACGATCCCAACATCAAACTCCTGTTCAATCTCGCGGAAATGGCCGGCCAGAGGCGAACGGTACAACTGGTCGAGACTTGAGTAGAGCACCTCGCCGTTGGCTCCCAGCCGCTGCTCGCCGTGAGCCTCGGACGGCCAGAACGGGCCAACGAGGATGTTCCGCGGAACCGTCTGGAGGTATTCGCGGCTGGTCAGCAGCCCCTCCAGAACCGCGCCGATGCCCCCAATCTTCTGAATCGCTTCGTGCGTGACGTGTACTACAGTTTGCATAGTCCAATCAACTCCAGCAAGAAATCCATTTCTACCTGGCCATCAGGCACTCTTCATCCATCCGCGTGAACATACGCTTCGCCCAATCACCCTGTTCTGCACTGGCACCGGTCATTCTAGGACAAGCTGTGGCTCATTTAGCCGATTAGGCTCTCCGGGTTCAGGCCGGCCAGTTCCGGCGCCACAAATCGGCCATCTTTGCGGATGAGCCTGCCATCGAACCACATCTCGCCCCCGCCGGCGTCCGGGCTCTGCCGCAACACCAGGTCCCAGTGGATATCGCTCTTGTTCCCATTGGATGCTTCATCGTAGCACACCCCGGGTGTGAGGTGGATGCTGCCGGCGATCTTTTCATCAAAGAGAATATCTTTCATCGCCCTGGTGCAGTAGGGGTTAAAGCCGATGGCGAACTCGCCGACATAGCGGGCTCCCTCATCGCTGTCGAGCACCTCGTTGAGCTTGGCGGTGTTGGAACTGGTTGCCTTCACGACCTTGCCATCTCTAAACTCCAGTCGCACATCCTGGTGCGTCACACCGCGATAGAGCGTGGGGCAGTTGAACTGGATAATCCCGTTGATGCTCTCGCGCACCGGGGCGGTGAACACTTCGCCATCGGGGATATTAAGCTTGCCATCACACGCAACAGCGGGGATGCCTTTGATGCTGAAGGTGAGATCGGTATCCCCCGGTCCTCTTAGCTTCACCTGGTCCGTTGCCTCCATAAGCGTCTTGAGCGGCTGCATCGCCCTGCTCATCTTCGCGTAATCCAGTGTGCAGACATTGAAGAAGAAATCCTCAAATGCTTCCGTGCTCATCTCAGCAAGCTGCGCCATGGCACTGGTTGGCCAGCGCAACACCACCCACCGCGTCCGCTTGATCCGAACCGCATGGTGCACCTGTTTCCACACCGTAGACTCAAAGATACGCTGCTTCTCACGGGGCACATCAGCAAGCTCTGAGACATTCAAACTGCCGCGTGCCCCGATATAGCACTGCATCTTCTCCATCTGGGCACGCTCGACATCGGCAATCTGCTGCCACTGCTCCTGCGTTGCGGCATGCATTAGCGCGCGCGTCACCACATTGTGCTTCAGCAGCACAAACGGCCGGCCACCGGCCCCATGCGCTGACTTGACCACGGCAGCGGTAAACGCATGAGGAACATCAATCGCCTCAAGAAGCAGGTTCTCCCCCGGCTTGACCGCACAAGAGTAGTTCACCAGCAGGTCCGCCAGACGCTCTATACGTGGATCAGTCATAGATCTCGTACCATAAGCCAGCCCGATCCAATCTACAAACGCGCTCCAACCCGCTGCCCATCATATGCCAGGGCCATCCCCGCCGGCAGTTTCGCGCTCGTCACCGCATGCCCCAGGCCATGGGCAATATGCGTAAAGAGGGTCAGTTTCGCACCGATGCGCTCTCCGGCCGCGATCGCCTCTTCCAGCGTGAAATGTGTGGAATGCTTCTGCCATTGCAGCCCATCCAGCACTACCACATCCAGATCCTCCAGCAGCGCAAACGACTCCTCCGGAATCCGCGACACATCGGTGCAATACGCCATCTTCCCCACCCTGAACCCCAGCACCGGCACATCGCCATGCAGCAGACGGATCGGCGTCCAGGTTGCCCCTGCAACTTCGAATGGGCCTTCCACCACCCGCCTCACCAGATGCGGCCGGAAAAGCCTGATCGCCGGATCCGGTTCACGAAATGCATACGAAAAACACTGGTTCAGCACACTGTGCGTTGGCGCATCGGCCCAGACGTCCAACGGTCCCTTGCGAATGGCATTGAACCGCCGCAGGTCATCCAGCCCCATGATGTGGTCGGCATGCCCATGCGTGAACACCACCGCATCAATCGCATCCACCCCATACGCCACGCACGCCAGCCGCAGTTCCGGCGGCGCATCGATCAGCACCCGCGCCCCCCTGTACGACACCACCACCGACACGCGGTTGCGCTTATCCTTCAGATCGCTGCTCGTGCAAACCTCGCACTTGCACCCGATCATCGGAATCCCCGCGCTGGTGCCCGTACCCAGAAATAGCAACTCAAGCTGATCCATCACCTAATGCTCTTACTACCAAGAACCTGATGGCGCTACGACTGCCAGCAGGTCTTTGAGACCGAGCCTAATGTAAGCGGCCGTCCCCACTTGTCCACCGCACGCCTAATCGCGCTCTGCACCGCGGAGCAACGACCGCCACTCTTCCCTGAACTTTCTCTCTCCATCCGGTTGAGACCCGGCCATCCTCCCAATACCATGCCCGTGCCATGCGGATTGCTTATCTATCGGCCGGTGCTGGTTCGTTGCTCTGTGGAGCGTGTACCCACGACTTCCTCATCGTCGCCTCATTGCGCCGACTCGCTCATGAAGTACGAGTGGTGCCGCTCTATACGCCGTTGCACAGCGACATGGGGAATCTCCGCTCCGGCTCGCCCATCTTCCTCGGCGGGGTCAGTGCCTACCTTCGTGTGCATAACCCAGGTCTGGCCAAGGCATTGCGCGTGGCTCGGCCGGTACTCGACAGTTCCGCCCTCCTCCACGTCGCCACCCGCGGGATGATCCAGACCTCGCCGGCCAAGCTCGGCGATATGACGCTCTCAGTACTCCAGGGTGCCCAGGGCCCGCATGCCGACGAGTTTGCCCGCCTGGCGCACTATATTCGCCACGTCGTCGCGCCCGACGTCGTCGTACTGACCAACTCCATGCTGGCCCCCATCGCCACTCTCCTGAACGAGGAAAAGCCGATTCCCGTGGTCAGTGGCTTTCTCGGCGAAGACAGTTTCATCATGGGACTTTCCGAGCCGTACCGTGCCCAATGCATTGAACTGATCCGGCAGCATGCCAAGGCGTTGCGGTCGGTCCTGTGTCCCAATCACGCCGCCGTCGAACAGGCAGGCATACTCCTGGACCTGCAGCCCGGGCAGGCAGATGTCGTGCCAGCGCCGGTGGATGCAGAGCTATTCGCCCGGCCGCGCCCCAAGGCCGACGGCACCCCCACCGTGGGCTACCTATCGGTGATCCGGCCGGTAAAGGGCCTCGATGTACTGGTTCGGGCAATGCAGCGGGTGGCCGACACGATTGCCGAGCCGATGAGGCTGCTGGTTGCAGGACAGATTGTGGATCCGAAGTTTCTGCGTTCGGTGCGTGACCTGATCGGGCGGTTGCCCGCCCATGTGCAAGTGGAAGTTATGGGCGAAGTGACGTTCGAGCAGAAGGTCGCGATGCTTCACCAGTGTGACCTGGTGTGCACGCCCAGCCGGATCGCCGAAACCCGCGGCCTGTCGGCCATGGAAGCGATGGCCGCCGGCGTGCCTGTCATCGCGCCGGCGATCGGCTGCTTCCCGGAACTGCTCAGCGAAGGAGGCGGATGGCTCTTTGAACCCGAGAACGTGGAGGATCTCGCCCGACGGATTACACCCGCCTTGCGCGATCCCGAGCAGCGCAAGAGCATGGGCGAACAGGCCCTGGCTCGCGTCCGATCACATCACAATCCGCAGTCCGTCGCCCAGCAGACCGAGATGACTCTGAACCGAGTACGGCAGCCGCATTGGACAACCCAAACGCCAGCAGGCTCAAGCAGTGCCCCAGCCATATAAATAAGACTCCAAACGAAGAGCCCTCCGGCCGTATCCCGGTCGAAGGGCTCGTTCTTTCTGGACCTATCGGCCATACAGCGGCGATGCCATTCTTCGCGTCCATGCAAGCACGAACGCCCGAATCTCTAGCAGTGTTCACCGCCGGCACGATAGAGCCCATCTGCAGTTGGGCTGCAAGGGATTATTCGAACCTGTGTCTGCACTCTATCATCCCCTGCTCCAATCCACACATTCTAGCATCGTCCGCCCCAGGCGCTCACGCCAATTCCGATGGAATTGCGATGGCCGATAACCCCAGCGACGTTGCCAAGTCGCTCCAGCATGCTCAGCAGTAAAGCAGCGCGGCACCAGAGTTGATCAAACGCCCGCATGACTTGAACCCCGCTGCCCGCAGAGAGCATATCGCGTTCTACAACTCGTAGCGATCGGATGGCACCAAAGAACTCAGATCCTGATCCATTCGCGGATCTGCATACTCCGGCCCTCGCGTGCGCGCGGTGAAGATGGCAATCAGAGCGAAGATGACCGATACGCCCACGCACACCAGCGTTACGGCCATGCCCAGCGTCGGGGCGGCAAAGAGATCCTTCAGCATCTGCAACGCATCGCCAAGCGTAAATGCCGGTTGGTATTCGCGCCCGATGCCGAATTTGAATGACCCGGCAACCGCTCTGGCCATATCCCGAAGCCGATCGGAGCCTCGGCCATGTTCATACAGAGTGACTTGTACGATCGCATCGCGCCCAAAGAATCCCCACTGCCGCGAGCGGATCAGACCCACTTCGCTGAGATTGCTGGTGGAACTCCACATGTAGCGACGGTTCTCGTGCTCCATATTCAGCACGCCATCGAGACTCTCAAGTTCCGCGCCCCCCTCCATGATCTGGCTGTCAGGGCTGTATGGATTGGCCGGGTCCAAGCCGGTGTTCATCTTCACAATACTGCGGATCTCGTCATCGCTGACCTGCTGGGCATAGCCAATGCCGGAGTATGGCACGACTTCGACGATGATGAACGGATACTCAAACGGCTTGGCGTTGCGTTTGGGTTGAAAAGCAACATCGATCGTGCTTCGCTGGGTTCGGACAATCGGCAGGTCAGGGCTGCGCACCGCAAGAATGTCGTCGGGCACCTGCGCCCAGTCATCCGGAACACTCACCGAATAGCCATATGCGAAACTGTGGTAGCTGTAAGCAAATGCCGGCCGCGCCCAGGCAAGTAGCGCGCAGACAATCAGCACTCCTCCGGCGAAGCGAAGTTGCCCGACTGCCTTCCGCATGCTTACCTGCCTCAACAGCATCCTCTATGCAGTTCACCGTCGAACACACACAGAGGTCCTCTGCCGCAATCTTCCAGGCACCTGGAGTTACCGCAACAACTCTGGCGGCAACCGCAGCTTCCATGATCACATCTTCATTTATACCGTCTGCAGAGGCTGGTTGAAATAAGAAATGCTGCGATTGTCAGATTCGTAATATTGGCAAATTCCATCGTAACTACATTGTAAATATAGTCTTATGGAGAATAGTGTCGGTTCCACAGTGTAGTGCAATCCACACTCGCAACGGGAGATTTGCACATCCAACTTATCCACGGTAGCCAGCCCGGCCTTTACTTGCAGCGCGCCAGTTGGAACGCCAGGGCCAGCGCTGCTGCACGGTCGGCAATCTGATCCTCAAGCTGCGCATCGTAGACGGCATCCAGTATCCGCCGGAAGGCCGGACCCGGTTCAAGGCCCAGTTCCTGCAGATCATCGCCGTTGATCAGTGGCTCGGGCGCCACTACGGTTCCGTGAAGCTTGTCCAGTTCTGCAAGCACCGTGGCGATGCGCTGCTGATGCTGGCCGGTCTTCGCAATGGCCTCAAGCAGGCGACGTGAGTCGGCCGCTGTCGCCCGGGCGGCAAGACGCTTGTACCTGGCCGGTCGAAGCTCTTCGCGCAGCATCATGGCCGCACCGCTGAGCGCTCCGTGCATCACGTCAAGCTCGCTGTTGCTGATCTTGAGTGCTTGGCGAAACGCTCTCTCGCTATGAGTTATCTCCGTGTGGTCGAGCAGGTGTGCGACATCCGCAGTTACCGGCTTGGTGTGCGCGCGATAGGAGAGCCCCCCGGCCGCAAGCGCCAGTCCGAAACTGATCTGATCATCGGCCGGCAATTGCGCGAACGGACAGCGTCGCCGGTCATATTCCGCGGCTTCTGCCGGCGGCAGAAAACGGCAGATGGTGTCAATCAGGGCGAAATCCCAAAGCAACTGCCACGCGGTGAGGCGGCTCGTGCCCGTCAGCATGTTCCGCAATTCATCAGCGATCCGCTCCGGGCTGATCCGCTTGAGCAGTGGCGCGTGAGCTCGGATCGCCTGCGCAGTGGCCGGGTCGATCTCAAGAGCAAACCGTGCGGCAAATCGCACTGCCCGAAGCAGGCGCAGATGGTCCTCTGCAAAGCGGTCCTCGGGTATGCCAATGGCGCGCAGTCGCCGAGCCTTGATGTCTTCCTGGCCGCCGACAAAATCGATCACCCGGCCCGCAACAGGATCAAGGAAAAGCCCATTGATTGTAAAGTCACGACGTTGCGCATCCTCCTGCGCAGTTGCGAATTTCACCCGGCTGGGCCGCCGACCGTCCTGATAATCGAACTCCGTACGAAAAGTGGCGACCTCAATGGTGCTGCGATGATGCCGGACAAGGATCACGCCAAAGGCCTGGCCCACGGCCTGCGTCTTGGGGAAAAGCGCTCGCACGACCTTGGGCGCAGCGCTCGTGGCGACGTCGAAATCCTTTGGCTCCAATCCCATCAGCTCATCGCGCACACACCCGCCGGCAAAATACGCCTCATGCCCCGCATCGCGCAGGCGCTGCAATACCGCGATGGCATCGCTACGGAAGCTCGGTGGCTTGGAGTTGGGCATGACCGGTTCGGGCACAGCGATCATCCTATAGCGATATCCGTTCACCGCAAAGTCGAACCGGCGTTTCACTGGTTCTCAATGCGGTGCACGATGGGTATCCTCGCATTTGGTCATTTAACAGGAAAAAGAATATGGCACGCATACAGATCGTCTTTCACAGTCTATACGGACACGTTTGGCGCATGGCCGAGGCGGTGGCCGCCGGCGCCAAGGAATGTCCCGGCACACAGGTTGAGATCTCCCAGGTCAAGGAACTGCTCAGTGATGATATCCTGGAGAAGATGCACGCCCGCGAGGCGCGTAAACAGTTCGCCCATATACCGCTTGCCGATTCTCAGCACCTGGTTGAGGCCGATGCGATCATTATCGGTTCGCCGACTCGCTTCGGCAGCGTCACCGCATCGATGCAGAACTTTCTCGACGCCACCGGCTCGCTCTGGGCGACCGGCAAACTGATCGGCAAAATCGGCAGCGGCTTCACTTCCACGGCCTCTCAGCACGGCGGCCAGGAGACCACGTTGCTGGGCCTCTACACCTTCTTCATCCACCAGGGCATGATGATCTGCGGCGCCCCCTACAGCATTCAGGAACTGCTGAACCTGAGCGAGATCACCGGCGGATCACCCTACGGCGCAACCACAATCGCCGGTGATCATGGTCAGCGGTTGCCCAGCGAGAATGAACTGACGATCGCCCGCAAACAAGGAAAGCATGTGGCCGAGATGACTGCGAAACTTACGCGTGTGTAGCGTCAGACTCAGTCCAGTTCCGTATACTTCTTCGCTTTCCCATGTGCTTTGTGCACGGGGTACTTCGCCTCGTTCTTGGCAATCTTCGCGGCGAATGCCTTGCGCAGGTCGATGTCGTGATCGTGGGCAATTACCAGGACCCAATAGAGCACATCGCACAGTTCATCGCCGAGTTGCTCACGGTGCTTCTCTAGATGCTGCTGTAGTTCCTCGCCGCTTTTCCACTGCATCAGTTCCAGCACCTCGGCCGCCTCCAGCGACATGGATAACGCCATGTCTTTGGGGTTGTGGAACTGCTTCCAATTCCGCTCATCGCGGAACTTGCAGGCCAAGACAGTCAGGCGGTCGATCACATCAGGCATCTTCATCCTCACTGTTGATCGGCTGATCATCGCTACCGGGGAGTCTACGACCATGCTGGGCATACCACTCCGGCCAGCCGGAAGTGCCGCGGCGATTGCGCAGATCGATGGTCAGTTCCTCCAGAGCCTTGGTCACGGCGGCGACGATCTCCTGAGCGTTCATCTGGCTGACATCGATCGGCTTGCCAAAGAGGATGTGCACGGGATGGACACCGGGGAACTTCTTTCGCCGGGGCCATGCGTGATAGGCGCCGTCAATCACGGCTGGCAATATCGGCACACCAGCTTTGCGCGCGACCAGGGTAAAACCGCGTTCCAACGTCCTGAGATCGCCATCTGGCGAGCGGTGGCCTTCGGGGAAAATGGTCAGGACGTAGCCGTCTTTCAGTCGATCGATAGCCTGGGTAACGGCTGCGCGATCGCCCTTGCCCTGCTCGATCGGGAATGCGTTCAGGTTGCGGATGAACCAGCCGAGAAAGGGATTCTTGAACAGGTACGCGTTGGCCAGGAACGCCGTCGGTCGGCGCGGGAGCGCGCCCAGCAGAGCCGGGTCAAGATAACTCTGGTGCGATGATGCGATCATCACTCCACCCGTCTTGGGCATATTCTCCAGGCCATAGACCTTCAGACGATAGATGATCTTGAAGGTCAGATAGGCACTTGCCTGGATGAACCACCAGAACCACGCCCGTGTCGCAGGCGTGCACCGCCACACGCGGATCTCGCGGAGAAAAGTCGTGCGGTTGGGTTCGTATTCGAGAGTCGTGCTCATGCTTGCTTTTGCACCTGCTGCGCGAGTGCGATGATCGCGTCGGTCACCTGTTGCTGCGTCAAGAGGGTGGTGTCGATCCGCCTGGCATCGGCGGCGGCCGCGAGCGGTCCCACCGACCGGCCGGAATCGCGTGCATCGCGTTCGCGAATCTGCTCCAGAAGCGCCGCGTAATCAACCTTCTGGCCCTTGGTCTCAAGCTGCAACTTGCGGCGTTTGGCTCGCTCTTCGGGCGTGGCATCGAGATAGATCTTCAGTTCCGCATTGGGGAATACCACCGTGCCCTGATCGCGGCCTTCGGTTACGAGCTGGGGCCGATTCCGCCCGACCTCTTGCTGCAGTTTCACCATAGCGCTGCGCACGCGAGGCACCACGGCAACCTTGCTGGCGCCGCTGCTGACTTCCTCGCTACGGATCTGGTCGGCCACATCCTGCCCGTCCAGGCGAACCCGCGGCGGCGTAGCCGACCAGTCGAAATCCACCTTCACCGATTCGGCCAACGCGCCAAGCGCGTCAGCATCGTCAAGGCGAGTGCGGCGGCGGATGGCCGCCAGGGCAATGGCGCGATACATCGCACCGGTGTCCAGGAAGCCCAAGCCCAAGCGGCGCGCCACCTCTTGGGACACGCTGCTCTTGCCAGTGCCTGCAGGGCCATCAATTGTGATGATCATGGGTGCAGGAAGGATGAAGGATGAAGGCGCGCGGGCTCGCCGCTTCATCCTTCATCCTTCTGCCTTCATCCTTTGCTATTTCGCTGCCCACAGCATGCCGCGTCGCTGCATCGTCAGGCAGGGCTCGGCTTCCATGATGTCGGCGTGGTGGCCAAGGCTGTTGTAGAAGACCTTGCCCGCGCCGTACATCTTCGTCCACACCACCGGCATATCGAACTGGCCGTTGCCCACGTGGGGGCCGTCGGCAACCGGGAAGCGGGTGGTCGCCAGCACGCGAACGGCCGGGTCCACGTGCATGTAGTACTGCTCGGAGGAAACGTCAAAATCGCAGATTCCGGCGGTGATGTCATGCTTCACGTTCGTCATGCTGACGCGGTGCCTGGTGCCGTCATTACCAGGGTGCGAAACCCACTGGCCGCCGGTCATGAACTGCCATTCCGTATGGTCGCGGAACGCATCGCACATGCCGCCATGGCAGCCGGCGATGCCCACACCGGCCTTGACCGCCTTGAAGACGGGGTTGGCCTGTTCGCCGGTGATCTTGCCCATCGTCCAGATCGGGACGATCAGGTTCAGGCCCATCAGCTTGGCTTCATCTTTGAAGGCGTCGAGAGTGTTGGAGACCTCGACGTCGAACTTCTCCTCCTTCAGAACCCGTTCAAACAGCTTAGCCAGTTTCTCGGGCTCATGTCCATCCCAGCCACCCCAGACGATCAACGCTTTCTTATTCATATGACTCCTTGTTTGGGGCAGCATCTTACGGGACCAGAGGTAGCCTTCAAAGGGCGCGGCATGGATCACGTGCCAATTCGCCTGGCGGCCGCCAAAGTCGGCGGGAGACGAGAGTGGGAGAGGGCGTGAGGGGGAGAGTGGGAGACACGGAGATGCGGGGACGCGGGGAACGGATACGAAGGGCGCTTGTGGATAAGCAGGAGGTGCGCAGGTTCTCGGTGGTATTGCCCCCTGTGCGGCAAGTGCTGGGGAGACAAGTGGTTAGGTAGAGATTGGGGGAGGAGGTGCGCAGGTTCGAGGTGATTGTGGATAACTCCGAGGAATTGCGGAGAGCGGATTGCGGATAGCGGAATGAAGGGACGAAAGCGCCAAGGCACGAAGGGAAGGCGGAAATCAGAAGGCACATGCGGGGGAAGGTGCTCAAGATCGCTTGCGCATCTTCGGGGTGTAGTGTAAGCCAGCTCACCGATGCGCCAAAGGTGCGCAGGTTCGTGTGCACAATCCGTGGGGTTGCGTGAGTTAAGTCACTGCACCGACAAGGGCGCTCAAGATCGTTGCGCATCTCGAGAAGCGATTCCCACTTGTCGGCCGGAGTCCCGAGTATTCACTTGTCAAATAGCCGAACCCGCGCGAGCGCGAAGGTCCTCCATAATATAGGGATGATTTGGAGGGTGCCAAAAATGGAAGTTGCGGAATGACAGGGAGTTAGACGCGGCCAAAAATCTTTCACGAATTTGGGAGGTTTGGGAAAGCTAGGGGGCTTTTCCGCGGACGGGGATGGAGGAGTTGATGGGCGTATTGGGGCGCGGCGGTTGCGGGCCTTCCCTCGTTACGGACTGTGTGCTGCAGGCCCAGTTTGCCTACAACCTGTCTGACCCAGGTTTCCTGGCCATAGGGACGATTGCGGTTCTCGCTGGTGGTCAGGCAGGCGAGTTCCTGTGAGGTCAGGGGCTGATTGACATATTTGAGCCAATTTGCGGGGCGGCCGCCTGGCCAGGGGCTGAGGATGGACGTGAGCTCCGGGTCCGCATGTTCTCTGGCCCAGAGGCTGCTCCAGCGCCAGTCCTGGGCACGTTCGACGAGTTTGGCCGAGAGGGCGTTGCGTTCGACGTAGCGGAGGACTTCCAGCAGGGATTGGCCGGACTGCACCGGGAAGGCTTTGAAGCGACCGCGGTAGAGATGGCCATAGCCGACGCTATGGTGGGCCACGCGCCAGCGGACGGCGTGGGTGAGGGTAAGCCATCGGAAGAAGCGGCTCATCTGGCCGGCTTTGGTCGGCCGGACGAGAAAGTGCCAGTGGTTGCCCATCAGGCAATAAGCGAGGATGGGCAGGGGCTCGCGCTGGTGGGCCTGGAGGAGGATGTGCTGGAGAGCGGCAAAGTCGGGATCTTTCCGGAGCATGATAAAGCGTCCGGCAGTGCGGTTCATGACGTGGTAGAAGTATCCCGGAGGCGCGATACGTGCTTGGCGCGGCATGGATAGGAGTGTACCGAATCTGGCACGCTGCGGCAACGGAATTCGGTAATACTATTTACGTCCCCGTATCATGTCCGCCGTCAGTTCCTCCAAACTGTGCCATCGGGACGCCGCACCGAGATCTGCATTGGCACTTTTCCCCGGTGCGGCATGGAATCGTGCGTTGCCAACTCCGGCTCGCCCGTCAGCTTCATTTGGACCAAACCGGGCAGCGTCTTCGCATTTCGGTCAGCAGCGACGGTGTAGCGAATTGTCCATGCCGAGTCATCTTGCGGGTCCGGCTGCCCGGCGAAGAAGCGCAGCTGCTGAACGACGTCAAGTCCCGGCTGCGAATCGTCCGCTGCGAGCAGCGCCCCGCGAGGCACGGCGAACGTTGTGACCTCGCGCCGCTTCGCCGGGTCGTTACGATCCAACTTGATGAGCGTCACACGAAGGCCGTAGGAGCCGCTGAAATGCGGCCACGTCACCACCGCAAGCAGCTCGCGCTGGTCGGGCGTCTTGCGGGCGTGCATGAAGATCAGGGAGCCGTACTCCCCGTTGCGATGACTGCCACTCATCGGCGGCGTCGGATCCAGCGCCTCCCACTCTGGTGACACGAACGCGGTCGTCACGCCGCCGTCGGGAATGCGATAGTTCGGATTAGGAGGATTCAACCTCAGTCGCTCGCCCTCGTAACAGTCTTGCGTGAGGACAATCATATCGGGCGCGGGCGAGTACTTCATGCACGCGTCGACGATTCGCGCGTAGTCCCCGGGTCTTGGCGCCATGCCGAACGCAAGCCGAGCCACCGGTTGCGACGCAGGAGTTGCGGCGGAGGAAGCTTCGACTGCCGAAGGCACGGTCGTCGGCGGAGGCTGGGCGTTGGGCGAGCGTTCCCCACAGCCGACGCCAGCGGCGAGAAGTCCGATGATGAGAACCGCGACGCGAGTCATGTTCGCCCCCGCTGCATAACGTAAAGACATTCACTGGCCGGCCGCTGAATGTTTGCTGACCAAATCACATCGCTGCAATCGGCGCGCCGAACAGGATTGGGACGCGATTCGAATAGACAACTTCCTGTTCAAACTTCACTGCCTTCTCCTGTATGAATTGTCACTCGCCGGGATGTTCAAAGCAATGGAAATCCACCGTCGCCGCGGGAAACGGGTGCGGGGAGGGGTGAGAAGCCGTCCCGGTCCGGAAGATGCTCCGCCCGCGATCCCCATGCGCTCGGGTGCTTTCATGCCCTTCGCCCAGGCGGCCGAGGACGGCCGTAGCGCCGCAGCGGGAGACCGCTGCGCCACCTGGGCCCGCTCGCCCAAGGTGTCCCCCCACCCCACTTTGCCTGCGCCGCGGCGGTGGCCAAGGCAAACAATGATCTGAACAGGCGTTTTCGGTATCGGCGGCGGCATTGGACGAGAAACAGCGGCGAGACGCCGCTGCCACTATCGCCCGTGAGAGGCTGCACCGGGTGCCGTCGCAGGTCCGTGATGCAATTCCGCGGCGTTTGCTCCGGCATTAAGGAAGAATGTCAGAATGTGGACAAATCTATGTAATTCAAGCGGTTACGCGTTATGATGGCCGGGGCTGAATGGCGTTGACTAGTCCGATCCATCTTGAGTATTTCTCGGGGCTTACGGCTTTGGGGCTGTTTGCCCTGCTTGCCATTCCAGTGGTCTTGCTTGGGCACTTCTCGCTCAACGGGCTGGGCAGAACGCGGAAATGGGTCGCCATCTGTGCCCGGCTGCTGCTGATCTTGGGAATTGTGCTGCTGTTGGGGGGTATCCGCTGGCAGCGTCAGCATACGGCCGTTGAGGTGATGGTCCTGCGAGACCTGAGCGACTCGACATCCTACGTAAAGAACACCCCGGCCCCAACCGTTCGCGAGTCGGTCAATACCTACCTGCAGGAGTTGATGGCCGACAAGGACCGCAAGCCCGAAGACCGCGTCGGCGTCATTGGGTTCGCCAATCGGGCGATCATCGAAACGTTACCATCCACCAGGCTGGATCTGGGCGCAAGAGCCGTGGCTGAAGGGGGCAATGGCACCGATGTGGCCTCGGCGATCCAGCTTGCCCTGGCAACGCAGAGCAACGATGCCATGCACCGTCTGCTGCTGGTGTGGGATGGAAACCAGACGGTCGGGAACCTTCAGGCCGCAATCGAGGCGGCCGCATCGCAGCATGTGCCGATCGATGTCATGCCGTTGCACTACCGGGTCGACTCGGCGGTGATGATGGACCGCTTCGTCGCCCCAACCTGGCGGCGCGAAAACGAGCCGATGACGCTGGATGTCGTGCTGCGATCCAATAGCGAAAAGCCGGTGAACGGCACGCTGGTGGTGCTGCACCATGGCCAGCCGATCGATCTGGATGCCGAGACACCTGGAGTGCAGGGATCGCGGAAAGTCACGCTCCGGCCGGCCGAGGGAGGACAGCCGGGGATCACGGCCGTTCGGGTAAAGGTGCCAGCGCTGTCCGGTGGCATTCATGCATTCAGGGCAGCCTTTGAGCCCGATGTCGACCCCGCGGTGCCGGTGGCACAGAAGCCGACGCTGGTAACCGGGGCGATGGATGCGTTCACGATCGTGGAGGGGCGGGGCTCGCTGCTCTTCATCGACAACACCCCTGATCGCGGCAGCGATCGGTTCATTGGCACACTGCGCAACGAGGGGATCGACGTTGAGCGCGGGACCATCGATGATCTACCGCGCGATCTCTTCGCCCTGCAGAACTACGATGCCATCATCATGGCCAATGTTCCCAGCGGCGCTGGCGGGGTGGATGAACAGCAGGACAAGGCCATCGCAGCATATGTACATGACATGGGCGGCGGGCTGGTCATGATTGGCGGGCCCGACACCTTTGGTGCGGGCGGCTGGCAGGGAACAAGCGTGGAAAAAGTCCTGCCGGTCAACATGGATGTGCCGGCACGTAAGGAAGTCGGCAAGGGCGCACTGGTGATGATCGTGCATGCGTGTGAGTTTGAGAATGGCAACTACTGGGGTGAGCAGTGCGCCATCAAAGCCGTGGATGCCCTGTCACAGCAGGATGAGGTGGGCGTTATCAGCTTTGACTATTCCAAGGGTGGTTCACAATGGGATTTCCCGCTGCAAACCAAGGGAGATGGGAACAAAGCCAAGGCGGCCATCAAGCAGATGAAAGTGGGCGATATGCCCAGCTTTGAAGACAGCATGAAAGTCGCCCTGTACGGCTCAGGCGGACAAAAAGGATTGAAAGACTCCGACGCCCGGCACAAACATGTTGTCATCATCAGCGATGGTGATCCGCAATCGCCTTCGGATGACCTGATGGCCGCGTACAGGGCCGCAAAGGTGTCGGTTTCAACCGTCGCCGTGTATCCGCATGATCTGAGCGCCAACGGACTGCCGTGGACGATGCGGAAGATCGCTGATACGCTCAAGGGGCGGGCGTATGGGCCGATCAACGGCAACTTCAACCAGTTGCCGCAGATCTTCATTAAAGAAGCAACGATCGTCCGGCGTACGCTTATCCATGAGAACTCGAACGGGATTCCGACAAACCTGCTGCCATCGGTGAGCGACGTGACGCAGGGCCTGGCGACCCCCCTGCCGCAGATATACGGCCTGGTGCTCACCAGCCGCAAGCCCGATCCGATGGTGGATATGCCCATCACGGCCGGCAAAGCGGGTGATCCTCTGTTTGCGCAATGGCAAAGCGGACTGGGCAAGTCCGCGGTGTTTACCAGCGATGTGACCGCAAAGTGGACGCCCGACTGGATGGGATCGTCGGGATATGGCAAGTTCTGGGCCCAGGTGATCCGTTCGGTAGCCCGCGCCCCGATGTCGCGCGACATGGACATCCAGACGCGCGTCGATGGCGACAAGATCTACCTGACGGCCGAGGCGATGGATCGCGAGCATCGCGGGATCAACTTCCTCAATGTGACGGGCCAGGTGATGGGACCGGACATGAAGCCGCGGACCATCCAGCTCAACCAGACCGGCCCGGGACGCTATGAGGCGGTCATCGAAAAGGCGGAGCCGGGGGCATATGTTGCCCGAATTCAGCACACCGGACCGAAGGGAGAGGCCGGCTGGCAGGTGGCCGGGGTGGCGGTGAACAGCAATCCGGAAATGCGGGACCTGCGCAGCAACGATGGTGTATTGGAGCAAGTCGCGGCGAAAACCGGAGGGCGGATGCTGGACCCGTTCGATGCGGCGACCGCCGATGTGTTCCGCCGCGAAGGGCTGTTGCAGACGGCTTCGCCCATGCCGGTCTGGGATATTCTGCTGCCGATCCTGATGGGGTTGCTGCTGATCGACGTGGCAATCCGCAGGATTGCGTGGAATCTCAAGGCGGTACGCGACGCGGCCGGGCGGTATGCCGATACCTTCCGCTCGCGTAAAGTGGAGAAGAGCGAATCGGTTAATGCGCTGCGCCGGCTGCGCGAAGGTGGCAAGGCCGAGACGACGACAGCCAAGCCGCCACCTCCGCCACCGACGAGCGGCGGCACGCCACTGGAGCGACCAGATCCCAGGCGCAAATTCGAGGGCGCGGGCGTGCAGGGCGACCTTACGCAGGTGGTAGGCGGCGCAACGGCCGATGCTGCGAAGAAATCCGATGCAGGAGCAAAACCCAGCGATCAAGAACCCGGAGCAGGCGCGGGCGAGCATACCAGCAGCCTGCTGGCCGCCAAGAGGCGGGCACGTGAACAGATCGAAAAGAAGGAAAGAGACAACCCATGAGCCAGACACAACAGATCGATCCGCAGGTCCAGGCAGCGTGCAACGCGTTCCGTCAGGATTACCTGGCAGTGAAGCAGCAGATTCAGAAGACCATCGTCGGCCACGAGGCGATCATTGATGGGGTGCTGACGTGCCTGTTTGTCGGCGGCCATGCCCTGCTGGAAGGCGTTCCCGGGCTTGGCAAGACGGCGCTGATCCGGGCGCTCTCACAAGCGTTGAGCCTGAAGTTCAGCCGCATCCAGTTCACGCCCGACCTGATGCCCTCTGACGTGATCGGCACGAACGTGATCATGGAAAGCGCCCAGAGCGGCAACCGCGAGTTTACCTTCGTCTACGGGCCGATCTTCGCACAGATCGTGCTGGCGGATGAAATCAACCGCGCCACCCCCAAGACCCAGTCGGCTCTGCTGGAAGCGATGCAGGAGCGGCAAGTAACGGCCGGCGGAAAGATCCGCAAGCTGGAAGAACCGTTCTTCGTCATGGCAACACAGAACCCGATCGAGCAGGAAGGCACCTACCCCCTGCCCGAGGCGCAGCTTGACCGTTTCCTCTTCAAACTGGTGGTCGAGTACTCCAACCGGCAGGAGTTGAAGGAGATCCTCGATCGCACCACCACCAACGCAAAAAACGACCCGCAGCCAGTGCTCGACGGCGCGAAGATCCTCATTCATCAGCAGCTTGTCCGGCGCGTGCATGTGGCTCCACATGTGCAGGACTACGCGATCCGCTGCGTGCTGGCAACCCATCCCAAGGGCGAGTTCTCCGTGCCGATGGTAAATCAGTTCCTGCGCTTCGGCGCTTCGCCGCGTGCAGCGCAAGCCATCATCCTGGCATCGAAAGTGCGCGCTCTGCTGGACAATCGGTTCCACGTAAGCTTCCAGGACATCAAGGATGTCGCCAAACCCGCGATGCGGCACCGCCTGATCATGAACTTTGAAGGTGAGGCCGAAGGGATCACGACCGACATGGTGATCGAGAAGGTGCTTCAGGAAACCCCGACTGCGGTGGAAGGGATGAAGGTCTAAATGGCGCTATACAAGATTCCCGCCAACTCCGGCAAGTTCACTGTGGTGACCGCACAGGGCGGGCACTTCTGTGTGTGGAACAAGAAGACCGGCCGCCATGAAGTGGCCATCGCCGTCCGCAACCGCAAACAGGCACAGGAGATCTGCGATAAGCTGAACCGCAAGGACCATGATGGAACGATCGAGGTACTGCAATGAACGACCCGGGTTCATCTGTAGTTGAATGAAATGTCACAGACTACTGACACAACTTCGCTGCTCTCCTCCGACTTCATGCACCGCATTGAGGGCATGGACATCCTTTCGCGCAAGATCCTGACGGGGAAGCTCAAGGGAGAGCGGCGGAGCAAGCGGCGCGGGCAATCGGTGGAGTTTGCTGATTACCGCAATTACGTCGTCGGTGATGACCTTCGCTTCATCGACTGGAACATCTACGCCCGGCTGGAACGGTTGTTCCTCAAGCTGTTCATGGAGGAAGAGGATCTGTCGCTCTCGATTATGATCGACACCAGCGCCAGTTCGGATTTCGGCGATCCGAACAAAGCGATCTACATGAAGAAGGTGGCGGCCGCCCTCGCCTATATCGGCCTGGTGAACTACAACCGCGTCTCGATCGCGGCGATCACCGACACGGTTGCCGCCGAGACCGGCAACCTTCGCAGCCGACAAAAAGTGCCGCAGATGCTCGCGTTCCTGCAGAATCTGGAGCCGCAAGGCGGCAGTTTTCTGGCCGGAGCATGCAAGCGGTTCGCCCTGTCACACCGCACCAAGGGCGTCTGCGTCATTCTCTCGGATTTCTTCGATAAGGGCGGCTATGAGAACGGGTTGCGCTATGTCGCGGGCGGCACGTATGACCTGTTTGCCATCCAGGTGCTGGCTCCCCAAGAGATCAATCCCGACCTGCAGGGCGACCTGAAGCTCAAAGACATCGAGGACGGCGACCTGGCCGAAGTCTCCATCACCGGCCCGCTGCTCAAGAAATACAAGGAGAACCTGAACGCCTACTGCTCGAGTTTGAAAGAGTACGTCACCCGTCGCGGCGGCACGTACCTGTTCACCAGCACGGCGGTGCCATTTGAAACGCTGATACTCAACTATCTCAGGGAACGTGGACTACTCGGATGACCTGGCCACAATTTCTCAACCCGATGATCGCGATTATCGCCGCTGCCGTGGCGATTCCCCTGCTAGTCCTGCTCTACTTTCTCAAGTTGCGCCGCCAGGAACGGGTGATCTCTTCGACCATCCTGTGGCGCAAAGCCATCCAGGATCTGCAGGTGAACGCCCCCTTCCAGAAACTGCGGCGGAACCTGCTGCTGTTCCTGCAGTTGCTTCTGCTGATCCTTCTGGCATTGGCACTTTCCCGACCCGTGGTTCAGCACACACCCGGAGCGGGCCAGGTAAGCGTCATTCTGATTGACCATTCGGCGTCGATGTCCGCGAAAGACGTGAATGGCAAATCCCGCCTGGAGGAGGCCAAGCGCCAGGCGACCGATCTCGTGAACTCCATGCGCCGAGGCAGCCAGGCCATGGTCATCGCGTTCGATGAGACAGCCCAGACGGTGGAGTCATTCACCACCGATACAGCCGCCCTGCGCCGGGCGATTGATTCCATCGAACCCACCGATCGCAACACCCGACTCAAGCTTGCGTTTACCCTCGCCGATGCCCAGCTTGCATTCATCCCCGAGCAGAACCGGCCGAATGTGGCCCCGCCCGATGTGTGGCTCTATTCCGATGGCCGCGTGCAGGACAATACTGAGGAACTGACTCTCCGCGGCAACCTGAAGTATGTGAAGATCGGTGCCGATGACTCGACCAACATCGCCATTGTCGCCCTCTCCGCTCGACGGAACTTCGAGAAGCCGACCGAGGTCCAGGTATTTTCCCGGCTCGCCAATTACGGTCCGCAGTTCGTCAACACTGATGTGCAGTTGAGCATCAACGGAAAGATGGCGAAGATCGCTTCGGTTCAACTGCCGCCGGAACGATGGCACGATCCGGAGTGGAAGAAACAACATGCCCAGGAGATCCCTCCCAATTACGAGACGCGCAACAGCGTTGAGTTCACCATCGACTTGCCTGACGCGGCAGTGCTGACCCTGGAACAACTCTACAAGGACGATGTCCTGGCCGCCGACAACACGGCACAGATTATCGTGCCTCCAGCACGGCAACTGCGCATGATGATGGTGACCGAAGGCAACTACTTTTTGCGCCGGGCCATCGGCGCGCTGCCGTTGAAGGACTGCCAGATCATCAAACCATCCGACTATGAGGGAAAGATTCCGGAGAACATGGACCTGATCCTGTTCGACCGCTACCAGCCAAAGCAACTTCCGGCGGCGGGATCGTTTATCTACTTCGCTGCCGTACCGCCTGACTCCAAGCTCAAAGCCATCGAGAAGGATGGTAATGTGGTGATGCTCTCTTCGCCGGAGGTCACCGACTGGTATCGCGAGCACCCGATCCTGGAGGGTGTCTCGATGCGGGCAATCAACATCCTCGAGACCATGCAACTCGACGTGCCGCTGGAAGCACAGGTGCTAGTGGGCAGTTCCCGCGGCCCGTTGATCGTGCTGTATCGTGAACCACGGCGCACGCATCTGGTCGTCGGATTTGACGTTCTTCAAAGCGACTGGGCCATTCCCCCTCGCCAGAGCCTGCCGGTGTTCCTCTTCCAGACATTGCGGTTCATGGCGCTCTCTTCGCAGGTAAACGTACGCGAATCACTCAGCCCGGGAGATGCGCCAACCATCGAGCGCGCCCTGTTGAACCGAGTAGATCCGAACCTCGCCCAGGTGAAGCTCTCCGGGCCGATCAATCGCGTACTTCCAATTCGGCCGGAGAGTGACCTGGTACTGCCATCTCTTGACCGCGTCGGGCTCTATACGCTTGATCCGCCGATCCCCGGGGCCGAGCAACTGGCCGTGAATCTGCTCTCCGAAAGAGAAAGCAACATCGCCCCGGTAGCGACGCCGCCCGGTCAGGCCGGTGAAGTGGTCACGCCAGCATCAGGCAAAGCACGGCTGGAGCTCTGGTGGTGGATTGTGGCCGCCGCCGCCCTGCCGCTGCTGCTGATCGAGTGGCTGGTGTACACCCGCCGTGTTCATCTGTAGACGGACGCTGGTTGGGCAGGTACTCTGCGCAAGTATGCATAGGGAAAGCTACTCCATACTCGCTCGATCTCTTATTGCCATGGCCCTGGCGTTGCTGCCGCTGAGTCTCTGTTCCTGCTTGAACTCTCGCGGATCCAGCAGCATCACCTCACAGGGGAATCGTCTTGAGATGACGGTCAAAGCCCCTATCTCGCGTGTCGGCATTGCCGCGCGCGACGCCATGGTGCAGCAGAAGATGACGATCGTCGCCTACAGTGTAACGGAGAAAGCTGGCAGCATCGTTGCCTACACGCCGACGGGCATGCGGATTGAACTGACGATCCGCCCCATTGATGCCGGCAGCAGCACGTTGACCGCCCTTACCAATGGCTCGGAAGAGGCCGACGACGCGGCAACGTCGCTCCTGGCGAAGACCGCCTCCAAGGCCTCGTAGAGCCAACTACCATTCACTGATCTGCATCGACAACACGGATGTCTTCCGCATCTGTGAATACGTGATTACGGGCGAAGTTCCCGCATCGGCAAAGTCCTGGACCTCGGCCGACTGGAACTCACAGCCAGGCACAACACCACGCCGGCAAGCACGAGCACCGCCCAACCAATGTCGGGAAAGGTACTCTGCACCAGTGACAACCACTCCTGCGAAACAGGTGTGAGCCGGACCATGGTCAGCATGTAACCGAACATCATTAGGCAGGCGATCACCGAGAGCACCAACCAGAGCAATAGTCCGCTGAAGCTGATCGCGGCATAGGCAGAGAGCATCGCCGCCGGCCAAATCAAATACCGCTCAATCATCTGGGGCAGCAGTGCATACGCCATCAGCAGTGGCGCGGCGAATGCCACCAGCAGGCGCGGGTCATGGTTGCGACGATGCCGCACGACCCCGATCACGCACGGCACCAGTGCGATGACATAGAGTGCCATCATCACCTGACGAATCGGGACTTGGCCCAGACCCAGCCATGGAACCCATGACATATCTGCCACATCGGCGTACCTCCATCCAAACCGCACTTGCAGGATCGAGCCCAGATTCGGCGCCAGACACCAATAAAGCTGTCGCCAGTGCCGGGTGCCATACTTGATGCCGACCTCATACCATGCCATCGAGGCGCCAAACAGCGGTACGGTGAGCGCCAGGGATCCAGCCCACAGCGTCGCCAGAGCGGTGGGCATCCACCATCGGCTCCCAGCCAGCGCGATCGTGATCACCAAGGCACTCACTGCCGCTGTATAGAGCAGGTTCTCGTTGCTCAATCTCCATGCGGGAGCACAAAGAACCACCCCTGCCGCCAGTGCCAGGATGCTTCGCAGCACCCACCAGGCAACGCTTCTTCGCGGCAACAGACCCGCCGCCAGAATCAGCATCGCACTGACCGCAACGTGAACCATCCAGAGATGCGCCGGTTCGCCACGGGTCATCCATGGCCAGACAACCATGCCAACCCCTGCCAGCAGACCCACGCACAGCCGCAGCACCGCCCTGAAGTTGCCCAGCAGCAGCGGCCAGGCGATCAGCAGCGGCAGCGCCAGCAGGATCTGCCCTTTGGTCATCGCAGAGATCGCGACCGCCATTCCGGCAGGCAACCACCAGTCGATCAGACCGAAGAAAATCGCCCAGATCAGCGGTGGCAGCAACCACACATCCCATTGCGGATACACATGGGCGTTAAAAATCACCGCCGGATTGAACCAGATCAGCAGTGCCGCACAGGTGGCCGCGCGCAGTCCCACCGTCGAAGGCAATGCACGGAGTTGTTCGAGATGTTCGGTCCGGCCCCACCCTTGTGATATTCGCCTCGTCCACCAGCGCTCCGGCGCTGGCAGGGCGCACATTCGCATCCAGCGGTAAACAAGCAGGAACATCCCCGCGGCCGCGGCCAGCTCGCAACCCATATTCAGGCGCAGCATCGGCTCCGTGAACTCATAGTCCGGCCGCCAATACAGCGTCTGGCCCTTTGGCACCGCATATTTGTCATACGCCCAACTCGTCCAGGCATCGGCTATCAACAGGCGAAGCGGCGGGTAGTCGAGGGCAAAGCGCGCCGGCCCGGCGTAATCCCCAGTCGGCCCGAAGCGAGAGTACAGATCGTCGTACACCTCCAGCACACCAATCCGGCGTGCCTGGTTCCCCCACTCAATCGCGTTGCTGACGCTGTTTACAAAGCGGATGCTGGTGGTTTGATCCCATGCCCAGCGCCGAAGCTGGATTCCCCAGTAGATTGCACCGACAAATAGCAGCATCACGGACACCCAAGCCAGCCACACCCGCCACCGCGATGGCGCGGGCGCGGTGGTGACGACTGCCTGAGTCTGGCATTGGGCTGCTTCCAACATGCGCACTGAGCCTTGAGGCCGACATAAGCCTCCCTTTCTGCTGGTTATACAACAGGTCGGCCCGTCCGTTGGGATCACGGGACCACAAATGTGACGATAGCGCCCGGGCGGATCATCTTTGAAAGTCGGATCGCATCCCAGTTGGTCATGCGGAAACACCCGTGCGAGCCGGTCTTGCCGATCATCTCCGGATGCGGCGTGCCATGAATGCCATATCCCGGCAGGTCCAGACCGATCCACGCCAGCCCCACCGGGTTTCGCGGCCCCGGCGCGATCAGCAGCTTATGGGTCACATTGTGGACCTCCGGCCAATACTGCGGATCAAAGGTGTAATCGGGATTGCGGTGCACGACGATGACTTTCGTCTCGCCCGAGGGACGCTTCTCCACGTGCGCGGCAATGCTGCAGTGGAAGAGCGCGATGACCTTCCCCTGCTCATCCAGAGCCAATATCTGCTTATTCCGAAGGTCGATCTTGAGTGAGGCCGCCTTGGGCGCCCGGGATTCCTGAACGCCTGGGACAATCAGAACCGTGCCTGCCTTAATGCCGTCGAATCCGACGGTTGGGTTCAGCGATTGCATCATCGCTCTGCTTGTATGGAACTTCTCCGCCAGGCCATCAAGGGCATCGTAATAGCCCAACTGGCTCTGCTTGGCTCGTTCATTCCAGTCTTCCAGCAGAGGAGTAATCCCTTCCAGGTCCGACGGCTGCACCGAATACTCGATCACGGCATGATCCGGATCCGGTTTGAGATGCTCCTGTGTAGCGGCATCCATCGCTCCAGTGGCCGGCAATCCACTGCCGCGCTGATAGATCTCGGTCGCCACCCGGGTCTTCGGGCCGATCTTCCCGTCGATCAGCCCCGGCGAGAATCCCTCGCGCTCCAGGGCGATCTGCCAGGCAAGGCCCCCGGCCAGCGCCCGGTCTGCAAGCAGACGTTTGGCCGGTATCGCATGCGAAGCAGACGGCGCAGTGGCCTGTGCCAGCACCGGCACGGCGACGAATCCCAGAACGACGATCGCAAAACCCCAGTTTCGCATTTGCCTACATCCATGTAGTCGAACCAGAGGTAGATTCTAAACGACACAGATGAGGATGCCAGAGCTTTTTGCCAATCCTGGGACCCAGACCGGCCGCTATGTGCCACAGGTCACCCTGTTGCCCGCAGAACCAGGAGGCGCCATTCCGACCGACTGACTCCCCGTCTGGTTGCGAACAGCGCCCGACCGGGTACATTTACAGCCCTTACGAAAGGATATCAGAACCATGGAAACACCCAGCACACCGCCAAACCCGGCCGTACCCGCTGCATCTGCCATCCCAACCCCTCCCGCCACGCCAGCACCCGCTGCGGGCCCCGCCACCATCACCTATGATGACTTTGCCAAGATCGATTTTCGCGTCGGCACCATCCGCCAGGCCGTCGCCCTGGAAAAGTCCAAGAAGCTCCTGAAGCTGCAGGTTGAGCTGGGCAACGGTGAACTCCGCCAGGTCCTTGCCGGAATTAAGGAGCACTACACTCCTGAACAGCTCATCGTCAAACAGGTCATCCTTGTCGCCAACCTCGCCCCCCGTCCCATGATGGGCGAAGTCAGCCACGGCATGGTCCTCGCCGCCACCGACTCCGCCACCAGCAGATTGATCATCATGACTCCGTCCGAACCGGTCACTCCAGGCAGCATCGTAAAATAGAGCGGCAACCGGCTGTTCACCAATCAGCACCCTATGCTTCGCGAACTTCATATCTCCAATCTCGCCATCATCACCGATGTGCGGATCGAGTTCGCTGCGGGGTTGAACTGCTTCACCGGCGCTACCGGCGCCGGCAAGAGCTTGGTCCTGGGTGCTCTTGAGGTCCTCCTTGGCCAGCGTTCCCCCGCCGAGATGCTCCGCCCCGGCGCGGATGAGGGCAGAGTCTCGGGCCTGTTTGAGATTGCCGACGCCATGCTGGTCAAAGAGCTCGCCCATGCCGCCGATATGGATCTTGATGGCGCTGAGCTTCTGCTGACCCGCCGACTCTACTCCTCGGGCCGTTCCAGTGTCAGCCTGAACGGCAACCCGATCACTGTCTCGATGCTCAAGAACGTCGCCGAGTTGCTCGTTGATGTCCACGGTCAGCATGATCACCAGTTCCTTCTTAAGCCCTCGAACCAGCTCGACGTCCTCGACGATTTCGGTGATCTGTATCCGCTCCGCTCACAATACCACGACATCTACGAGCAACTCGCCGATGCCTGCCGCCGGCTTGAAGAGCTTGCCTCCAGCAACCAGTTCCGCAAACAGCAGCTTGATCTTTACCGATTCCAGGCCGACGAGATCGACAAAGCTGAACTAGACCCCGCGGAATACCCCGAACTCCAGTCCCGCGCTTCGGTTCTGCACAATCTCGAACGCCTGAAGCGCGATGCCGCCGCCTCGCACCAGGCGCTCTACGAGACCGACGGCTCCATCGTCGAACGCCTTCGCGGCATCATTGGCATCCTGAGCGAATCGGCCGAGCTCGATGCAAAGCTCAAAGGCACCGCCCAGGCCATCCGCGAAGCCACCATCCAACTCGAGGAAGCTTCGTTTGACCTGAATCGCTATCTTGACCATCTCGATATGGACCCGGGTGAGCTGGCCGAGATTGAGGACCGCCTCAACACGATAAACCGCATTCTTGGCAAGTACGGTGATTCCGTCGAAACCATAGTTGCCTACCGCACCGAGATCGGCCAGAAGATCGCCGATCTGCAGCAAGATGCTTCCGATCTGGGTAACCTGGGCTCTCAGATCGAGCCCCTCACGCGCAAGCTCCGCGAACTGGGCGGCAAACTCACCGAAGCCCGCAGAAAGGCGGCTGCCCGGCTCGCTCCTCAGATCGAAACCCAGCTCTCCGAACTGGGCATGGAAAAAGCCCGCTTCACCATCAGCTTCGCCGCTGCTGTACCCACGATCCCCGGCATCGATCTCCCCGCCTCGCCATCGGGCGCTGACCAGGTTGAGTTCATCATCCAGACCAATCCCGGCCAGCTTGCCCAGCCCCTCCGCAAGATCGCCTCCGGTGGTGAGATGAGCCGGATCATGCTCGCCCTCAAAGGTATTCTCGCCCAGTCCGACCGAGTCAGTGTCCTGGTATTCGATGAGATTGACTCCAACGTCGGCGGCCGGCTAGGATCGGTCATCGGCCTTAAGCTCCGTGACCTTGGCGTCCACCACCAGGTGCTTTGCATTACTCACCTCCCGCAGATCGCCTGCTTTGCCGATCGCCATCTTACTGTCCGCAAGACCGTCAGCGGCAAGACCACTCAGGCGGCCGTGCGCATCGTGGATGGCGAGGATCGCCTTCAGGAACTCGCCGAGATGATCGGCGGTGCCCAGATCACCCCCACGACGCTGGCGCAGGTGCAGGAACTGCTCGATGCCGCCGGCACTACTGGCAATGCTGGCAGACGCAAGCGTATGATTACCGTCGCTGCTGTGAAACAGAAGAAGGGCAAGTAACATGGTTTCCGGTGTCCCAGATCAATACAAGCGGGGTATACGCTAACCATGGAAGTCATCGATCGCCTGCGCGAGAACATCAGCCGTGTCTACATGGGAAATCCCCAGGCAGTTGACCTTGTCCTGGTGGGCCTGCTTGCCCGGGGGCACGTCTTGATCGAGGATGTTCCCGGCGTCGGCAAGACCGTGCTCGCCAAGGCCCTGGCGCGCAGTATTGACTGCCGTTTCAGCCGCATCCAGCTTACTCCCGACCTGCTTCCTTCCGATCTCCTGGGCGTCTCGATCTACAACCAGCAGACCCAGGCGTTTGATTTCAAGCCCGGCCCCATCTTCGCCAACATTGTCCTGGCGGATGAGATTAACCGCACCACACCGCGCACCCAGTCGGCCCTCCTTGAAGCGATGGCCGAGGAGCAGGTCTCGTGCGACAACCAGACCTTTGCCCTCAAGCGCCCCTTCATGGTCATTGCCACACAGAACCCTTTCGAATTTGAAGGAACCTATCACCTGCCCGAAAACCAATTCGACCGCTTCATCCTGCGGATCGATCTGGGCTACCCCGACCGCAGCAACGAACACAAAGTGCTTACCACCCAACCCTCGCGCGGCGCGCTGCAGCATCTCGAGCCCGTCGCCACGGCCGAACAGATCATCGCGGCTCAGGACGCCGTAGTGGATACCAAGATCGACTCGTCCATCATCGACTATATCCTCGATATCGTCGCCCAGACGCGAGCCAACGAACAGCTTCACCTGGGCGTCTCCACTCGCGGCGCTCTTGCCCTGAGCTCGGCAGCGCAAGCCTACGCAGTGCTGTGCGGCCGCAACTACGTTATCCCCGACGATGTGAAACAACTTGTTGTTCCCGTGCTGGCTCATCGCATCATCAGCAAGAGCTACCTGAACGATGGCGAGATGCACGGCACCGCCCGCATCCTGAACCAGATTCTGGAATCGGTCGCCGCGCCGAACTAAGCGGCCACCATGCGATCTGTCAGAAGCAGTAGCGATGTTCAGATCAACGTACTCAAACCGATCCGTGATCTCCTCGGCGACGCCGGTGCGCCTCAATCCCTCAGTCGATATTTCCTTCACCGCGCTGGTCTATTTCGGCGCCACGCTCTTCATTGGCGTCGCCGCCATGAACTCCCAGACCAATCTGCTCTTCGGCGTGTTCGGGTTGATGATGGGAGTGCTGATCGTTGCCGGGTATATCAGCCGTTTCAGCCTGAAGAAGCTCGATATCCGCCGCGCCCTGCCCGATCAGCTCGTGGTCGGCCAACAGGCAACCATCGTATACTCTGTCGCCAACCGCAAACGTTTCTGGCCCAGCATCTCCGTTGCCGTCGGCGAGATCGATGGATGCGAAGCCTTCAACCGGCAGCCTTATGCTTACCTGATGCATGTGGCCGCACGTTTCAGCACGCAGCTCATTGTGCAGTTTCAGCCCAAGCGCCGTGGCGTTCACAATCTGGAGTCGTATCAGATCAGCACCAGTTTCCCGTTCGGCTTCATCCGACGCGCAGCCGTCTGCCGCCAGAAGGATACCATCGTCGTCCTGCCCGCCATCGCCAAGGTAGATCCCCACTTTCTATCGATGTGCATGTCCGCTGAAACCTCCGGTTCCCACATGCGCCCGCACCGTGGCGGCCATGATGAGTTCTACGGCGTCAAGGAATACCGCGGTGGTGAGAACCCCCGCCTGATTCACTGGAAGCGCTCTGCCCGTACCGGAACTTTGGTTGTCCGCGAGATGAGCCGCATTGCCCTGCCCCGCCTGCTCATCCTTGTCGACACCATGCGCGATCGCAGAGAGGACAATCCGCCCACCCGGGCTGAGATCGAAAAAGTCATCGCCATGGTGGCTTCGGCCGCCTCCTTTGCGCTGGATCGTGGCTATGCCGTGGGCCTCTGCGTCTGGTCCGGCGATTGGATCTTCATCCCGCCCAACGGCGGCAAACACCATCGTCGTGATCTGTTGTCCATCCTGGCCAAGCTCCCTGCTAACCCACGCGCCGACATGCTCGCGGGTATGGATGTTGTTTTCCCCAGACTCGAGCATGGAACCACACTCGTCATCCTCACCGCTCGGGCCACCCCATCCAACATCGCGCCTCGCCATCGGGGTCATATTATCGTCCTCTCCAGCATCGACCCGACGGTGAATGGCCTGTTCCTCTTCCCGCCAACCGTCCTCTTCGATCACTGCATGCCCGTCGATCAGGATTCCCCGGGGTCCTCCAGCACGAGGCGCCGCAACCACGAAAGCCCCAGCCGTGTATGACATCCGTCAATTCCGTCCGACATTCTACCTGGTGCTGATCCTCGCACTCGGAGGCTACGGCATTGCCCTCGAATCGCTGCCCCATTTTCTCGCCGGTGTCTTGCTTGCCATGCTCTATGCCCTGCTGGTATTCCGCGGGGTGACGTTTCTGATACCGCGTCTGGTCGCCTCTGCCCTGGCCGTGCTCAGCGGCGTCTGGAACCTGTTGGGCCTGGTCCTCGGCACCACCAGCCCCATGCTGGCTATCAGCCAGTGGCTGTTCATGCTGGTACTGATCACCCTCTACTCTCGCCGCGACAACCGCGCCTATGGCCAGATGCTGGTGATGAGTCTGGTCCTGATGGTTGCCGGCGCCGTCAACAGCGCCAGCTTCCTCTTTGGCATCATCCTTATTCTCTACCTGTTCACCGCGCTTTACAGCTGTTTGCTGTTCCATCTCAAAGTAGAGTCCGAACATGCGACCCGCGCTTACAACCTGACCGGCAGCCAGGCCCTGTCCGGCTCCCTGCGCCATGATCAGCGGCACTTCAATCGCTCGATGCGCCGGCTTGCCACCCTCGTCTGCTCCGTCGCGGTCACCTCGGGCCTGTTGGTCTTCCTGCTCTTCCCGCGATCGCATGTTTCTGCCGCATTTGCCATGGCGGCACAAGGACGCCAGGGCACTTCCCTCACCGGCTTCTCCGAACGGATGGGGTTTGACCAGATCGCCAAGATCACCCAGAACGACGAGGTCATCGCCGATGTCTCACTATCCGAGAACGGCAACCCGCTGCCCCCGTCAGACATCTATCTCCGCGGCATGACTCTCGATGTCTACACCGGCGGCTCCAAACCTCCATCGCGGCAGCACGACTACCAGTGGATCCGCAGCACCGAAAGCCGCGAGAGACCTGTGCAATACCATTTGGCCCCCGGCCAATGGCAATCGCTGACCTCCACCCGTGGGGCAAGGCAGATCCACCAGACCGTCCTTCTCCAGCCTACCGGCACATCCACGCTCTTCGCTCTAAATGGTATCTCCTCCATTGCCGCCGATGCCGGCTCGGACGTGCGGTATTTCACCACGGACGGATCCCTGCGCGTTTCCGATTTGTCCCATGCGGCCCTCCGCTATGACGCCATCAGCACCGGCGAGCCCCCTCCCCCTCTGCCTCTACGCATGTCCGATCCCGAGTCTCGACTCAGTCGTCTTGCCTCCTCGCGCATTGACCCCGCCATCGCCACATACGCCTCCCGTCCGGACGTCAGCGGTTCCGATGCCAACGGCTCTTTCGCCGTCCAGCGCGACAAAAACAGCGCCGTACCCACGGCCCTGGATGAAAAGATCGCCGCGGCGATCTGCCACCACCTCCAATCCGATTTCAAGTACACGCTTGACCTCACCGACATCGTTCGAGATCCGAGCAAGGATCCCCTCGTCCAGTTCCTCAATGACTTCAAACGCGGCCACTGCGAGTACTTCGCCGGCGCCATGACCGTGATGTGCCAGTCGCTGGGCCTCACCGCCCGCGTGGTCATCGGCTTCCACGCCGCGGCTGATGATTACAACGCCGTTGGGGGCTATTACGTCATCCGCCAGTCACACGCCCATGCCTGGGTCGAAGTACTCACACCGCAAGGCTGGAAATCGTTCGACCCGACCACCGGCAACTCCTCCTACACTCCCCCGACTATCCGCGGCATGTTCGGCCCCTTTGCCGATTTCTTCGATTATCTCCAATACAAGTGGGCTTCGTCGGTGGTGATCTATGACAACCGCAATACGTCCGTCATCGACAATGTCCGCTCAGGCATCAGCGCCTCGCTGGAGCATGGCCATCGCATGCTCGATTCGGCTCAGCAGTATATGCATTCTGAACAGGGCTTGCGTGCCTCTGCCCGTATTCTGGTCGCCGTGATCATTATCCTTGCGACCGGCCTCCTGCTGACCATTGCCATCTACCTCATCGCGCGCCGGCGGCTGAATCTTCGGGCCCAGCGCATCGGTCTGGGCGCTCTGCCTTCGCAAGATCGGCTGCGCCTCGCCAGACAGTTGCGCTTCTACGATGATCTTCTGCAACTGCTGGCACGCCAGCGCATCGGCCGGCCGCCCCATCTCACTCCGCGCGAATTCGCCGGCAGCCTTGGCTTCCTTCCCTCTGAGGTCTATACCAAAGTTGGCCAGATCACCGAGGTCTTCTATCGCGTCCGCTACGGCGACCAGCCGCTGGCCACTCACGAACTGCACCAGGTCGATTCGGTCATCGCCGATATCGACGCCAAACTCAGCGTCCAGCGCCCGCGCGCATAAGCCCTCTGCATGCCGGGCGGCCCGTAGTCCAGCATTCTCCCATCACGCCGATTGTTTCTGCGGCTTGAAACCGTTGAATGTCTGAGGTGTCTCGTACACGATGGAGCGGGCAATGCTGATGGCATCTTCAAAACTATACTGCCCTTGCTCGATCTTCTGAGCCAGCACCGACGCAAGCTGCTTGCGAATGAGGAATGCCTTGCCGTAGGTCCACTCGATGCAGTACGCATCCGAGAAGAATCCAACGTGCTTGTTCACCGGAACCATATCCAGCCGCTGGCACATCACCTGGCGCATGGCATCGGGATTGAAGTTGTGCCACCACACGCCGGCGAGGCTCAGGTTGGGCAGCTCGCGAGCCATGGTGCACAGAGTCTGGTCGGCATGCCGGCTGGCCACAAAGCACTGGAAACGCAGCTTTGAGTGCCGGCCGATCATCTCCGCCACCTGCCGCAGCGTCGTCTGCCGCATGAAGCTGCCCGTCTCATACGGCAGCGGCTCGGCCGCAAAGCTGAACTGGTACACCAGCTTGTCGGCAAGCTTCGCCTCCAGCTCGGTGAGGAAATGCTCCTGGATATACGAGACGTAGATATCACGTTCCGACTCGCCCGCCTGCCCCCGACGGGCAATGGCGGCCTCCATTTCGGCATCGGTAACGTTGCGGTAGTTGATGTCCGTGGAGATATGCGTTGCCATTGAAACGCACATGTCTGTCGGAATGACACTGACATAGTGCTTGATGGCGGCATGAACATCCGCCAGGCTGCGGATCACGCGCTCCGTCGCCGGGCGCGTGCCCGAACCGATGGGCGCTGGGCTTTCCGGGGGACGGCCCCAGGTGCGCTCCAGGTCATACAGCGCGGTATCGAACTCACCCCACTGGCAGCGGGCGAACATGCCCCATTCCAGCGTGTACTGGAAGAGATTGTCATCGTTCTTGCCCCAGCGCCGCGCCAGTTCCGTACTGCTGCGCTGGATATTGAGCTTATTGATCACCGAGTAATGCCACGCGCGGTCATCGCTTCGCTCGCGGATGATCGCATCCAGCTTCTTCCAGTTGGACGCCGTGATCGGCTCATTCCAGTTATACAGATCGCGCAGGATCGTCCGCACACCCCAGAAAACGTGCGTGTTGCGAATGGACTGCAGATAGGGCAATGCTTCCTGCACGCGCTGATGGCCCTCTTCCAATGTCGGGAAGCCCGGATACTCCGTCAGGCGCTTGCCGCTAGGACAGCCGGCACCGTAGAGATCGCTGACGACAAAGTGGTACAGGAGGATATCGTGCAGCCCGCGGGCTCCCAGCCGCCCGGCGACAAGGTGAGTGTGAATATCAATCATCGGAAGCTCGGCCAGAGCCCCCATGACTTTGTCCATCAACGCTGTGGTTTGCATCGTCGACATTGTGTTACGTTCCTTTCCTGTTCTGCTTTACAAGTGTGCCCGATTTCAACTCATGCCTTCCCAACCGCACCGGTTGCCCGCAGCCAGCGCTCGATCACTTCCTCCAGCGCCGCCGTGGCCACCGCCATGGTCGTTGGCACCCACTGCTGCTTCGCCCCCTGCCACTGTTTCATGAGGGCATTCCGCACCGTTGTCACCAGATCCGTCGCCACATTGACCTTTGCCATCCCCAGCGAGATCGCCCGCCGCAGATCCTCCGCCGGCGTGCCCGATCCGCCATGCAGCACCAGCGGCACGCTCACCGCCTTGCGGATGGCGGCCAACCGGTCAAAATCAAACCGCGGCAGGCGCGTGTAATGTCCATGGGCATTGCCAATGGAAATCGCCAGCACATCCACACCAGTGGCTTCCACATAGGCAACCGCTTCTTCCGGTTGTGTCAGCGTCGATTCCCTATCCGACTCCACCGACATGGTATCGGCCTTTCCGACATGGCCAATCTCACCCTCCACCGTCACACCCTTCGGCCGGCAGTGTTTCACCACCTCGCGCAGCGCATTGACATTCTCATCCCACGGCTTCGTCGAATAGTCCAACATCGCGGACGTATATCCCGCCGCCAGGCACTCATCCACCAGTTCCAGTGAATCGCCATGATCCAGGTGCAGCGCCGCGGGCACTGGATACTTCTTGATCAGGTGCCGCGTAATCGCCGCCAGCACATCCGGCCGGACCAGGGGAAACTCCCCCGGGCCGCTCATCACGATCACCGGCGCCTTCAGCTTCGCCGCGGTCTTAAGCACCATCTCTGTAGATTCGGCGTTCCAACTGCAGAACGCCGGTATGGCGTAACCTTCTTTGTACGCCTTGGCCATCAACACCGACATCGGAAGCAAATCACCCATCAGAGTATCCTTATATGGTAAAGATAGATTTATCGTAATTGCGCGGTCTTGAGAAACTCCTGGAGTTGCGACAACGTTGGTATCCCCGTCTGCCCGCCTGGGCGAGTTGCCTTCATCGCCGCCGCGGCCGAAGCAAAACGGATGCGCTCCGGCAACGCCATGCCGCGGGCCACTGCCGTCGCATAGGCGCCATGAAACACATCACCACATCCCGTGGTATCCACCACTTCGACAGCAAATGCTTTCTGATGCTGAGGGTTGCCCGCCATGCCTTCATCCAAGTACCAGCACCCGTTTGCGCCGCAGGTTACCACGACCGCTTTCCGCCCGGCCGCCCACAAGGCCTTGGCAGCATCAGATGCGTTATTCGCTCGTGTCAGATGCAGCGCAAAGTCCTGCGACAACACCAGGTGATCGACCGCCGCCAGCACCTGCCCAAACAGCGGATCGCTGTCATCCTCCATGTCAGCCACAATCGCCACACCGTTCTTCCGGGCAATCGTCGCCGCCCGCAGATTCCCCTTCATTCCATATTGATCGATAAAGATCACACGGGCCGAGGCCAGCGTAGCCTCATCCGGCCGCGTATCGTGCGCACCCAACAGGGTTCCGAACTGGAAATAGATCGTCCTGGCCCCATCCGCCGCGACGGCGATCCGCGAATGCACCGGCGCCGCCGCCGAATCCCGTACAATCGTCGCCGTCTCAATGCCTTCGCGTACCAACGTCGCCTCAACGAAGTGAGAAAGATCATCCTCACCCAGCATCCCGGCAAATGCGCACCGGGCTCCCAGCCGCGATGCCGCCACCAGCGCAGTCGCCGTCAACCCGCCACATTGTCGCTCTGACCGCAACACTCGCGCCTTGCCGTCGGCCGGCGGAATCGCCTGCACATACAGCAGTTCATCAACCGCCGTGCACCCCAGCCCCAGCACATCCAGCCGCCGTCGAGCAACATCTACAGTATTGGAAACCACTGACATAGTAATGATGGATGGGGAGAGTAAACGAAACCCGACGCAGGTCAATTGGCAGGCGATGAGCGCTTGGCACCGCGAGCGGCAACTGGGGCAGATTGGTTACAGACTCCTCCAGGGAGCACATGCGTTTGCTCTGAGAGTTCTGGCGATAGACAAGCCGTACTCTGTACGTAACATAGGGCACTGCTTCGGCAAAAGGATGCCCGCCCATGGCACGCCCCTTGTTCCGCATCAGACTGTTCCACGAGGACTGGTCCGCATTCCCAATCGGTCCCCTGTCCGCGGATGAGACCGCACGCGGCGAATACATGTGCGGCGTGGTGCCCGATGCGCCTCACGGCTGGTATCAGACCGGCCGGGAACTCAACGTGTCCGCACCTGCGGACAAAGATGCCTCCTTCTGGCGCGTGCGCGCTGGCCAGAATGGCCGCGCCATAGTCCAGCCCGCTGTCACTGCTGGCGAATGCCTGATCCTCACGACCGGACCACGGCCCTGGCGCGACATCTGCGTACAAGCCCGCGTGCGGGCTTCCGGTGCGCGAGCCGGCGGCATCATCGCACGGTATCGGACAAGCCGGGATTTCTACGCCCTGGTCCTCGAGCACGGGATGCTAAAGCTTCTGCGCCGCCTCAACGGCATCTACACGATCCTGGCATCCGTCGCAGTCTCTGCGGCCGCCACGCGAGCAGCCCTATGGGAACTGGCCTGCCAAGGGAATCACCTCAGCGCACGGGTGGGCGGGCGCAAACTGCTGGCCGCGATCGATGGGGCCATCCCGACCGGGGGCGCTGGCATCCTGGGCAACGGCCCGATAACGACGGGACCGATCACGATCTTGTCCAATTCGGCGGAGCGGGAACGGATCGTGCGGCTTGAACAGCGTGATCGCGCTCGGCTGACCAGCACGCGGCGGAGATTCCCCAGCGCGCAACTGGTCGCCGAAATCGATGTGCGCGGCCTCGCCTGCGGCCGGCAGATCCGATTCGCCGATTTGGACGGCGACGGCCGCGCGGAAATCCTGCTCGCCGTGCCGACCGCCCGAAACGGCGGCGCCGCGATCGCACGCATCACCGCCCTGGACCTGGACGGCCGCACCCTATGGCAGCGCGGACCATGGCCCGCCGATGCGCGCCACCTGACCACCGACCTGCCCCTGCAGGCCGCCGTTCGACAGGGCCACATGGAGGTCGTGGCCGCCCTCGGGCATGAGCTTCACATTCTCGATCCCCTGACCGGCAAGACTCGCCGGCGCGTACCGCTTCCTCGCGTCCCCAAAGACCCACCCTTCGCGGAACTCTATAACGAGGCCCCATCCGTCGGCGGAAGACCGCTTCAAGCCAACTGCCTGAGGCTCTGCAATGCGCTTGGAAACGGACCTCATGACGACATCCTCATCAAAAACCATCATCATCACGCCTGGCTTCTGGATGGACGCACGCTCAGGCCCGCGTGGCACTACCGGTGCAACCTGGGCCACTTTCCTTACACCGCGGACCTTGATGGCGACGGCCACGATGAATTCTTTCTTGGTTACGCGCGCGCAGACCGACACGGCCACCTACGGTGGCAGCTCCACCTTGGTGACCACGCGGACGGGACTTTCGCCTACAGGGACGAAGCGGGCCGCCTGCACATCCTGCACGCCGCCGGGGACGTGGGACTTGTGGACGACATCGAAGGGATGGGCTGGCGGGAGATCGCCCTCGGTCACGTGCAGCACCTGTCCGTGGCCGATTTCTGCCCCGACCGGCCCGGGCTGGAACGGCTGGCAGTAACCTACTGGAACGGCCCGGGCATCATCGCGCTGCTGGACCACGCCAATCGGGTCATCCGCACCACCGAGCGAGTGAATGCTGGCGCTGTGTGCCAGCCGGTCAACTGGACCGGCGACGGCCGCGAACTGATCGCCTTCTCGCCGCGGCGCGGCGACGGCGGCCTGTGGGATGAGCATTTCGACCTCGTGGTGCCCCTGCCTGACACAGACCGGCCAGCGCAGTGCATGGAGGTACATGACATGCTCGGCTTGGGCGTCGACCAACTCATCGTGTGGGATGACACCCGGCTGCAAGTCTACGCCCCGTCATTCCAGCCAAGCGGCGGCCGACGCTACGCTCCTCAGCGACCCGCCCCCAACTGGTCGAACTACCAGGTTAATTTCTCCCTGCCGGCCTGGCGCTAAAGGCCGCGTGGCGCAGTCCCGCAGACGCACCGCCACAGAAATCACGCCGCTTATCGGGATCGGCCGGGCCGATCCGCAACCTCAAGCACGGCCGGAATGGCGTCGATGACCTCACGAGCCAGGGCGCTGCGTTTGCCAACCTGCTTACCCGCGTATTCGCCGGCTTTACCGTGCAGGTGTACGCCCAGCATGGCCGCATCAAATGGCGGCATCCCTTGGGCCAGCAAGGTACCGATCATGCCACAGAGGATGTCACCTGTACCGCCCTTCGCGAGGGTCGAGTCGCCGGTCATGTTCACGGCGTAACGCTGGCCATCACTAATGATCGTCCGGTGCCCCTTCAGAACCACGATCTGCTGGAAGTGCTTCGCGGCCGCCACGGCAACCTTGATCCGCCCCGGTTGGTCGTGCGGCACGTCGAACACGCCGAACTGCCTCGCCAGACGCACCATCTCACCTGGATGCGGTGTGAGCACCATCGTGTTGGGCTTGCGTCGAAGCATCGCTTTGCCCGAGGCAACCAGATTCAGGGCATCCGCATCGAGAAGCACTGGAGCGGCCGTTTTGATGGCAAGCTTGAGCAGGTCGGCCGCGGTAGACGACTGCCCCATGCCAGGTCCAACAATGGTCGCATCACATGATGCGACAGCGGCCGCGAGGCGCGGCCCGGGCTTACTGCCCACGGCAATACCCACCAACTCCGGGGCGGCCGCGAGGATGAATCCCAGCACCTCTTGAGGGCTGGCAACATACGCCAACCCGCATCCCATGCGCAATGCCGCCAGACCGGCAAAGCCAGGGGCGCCGATCATCCCTTCGCTGCCGCCGATGACCAGCACCTTGCCAAAGGTTCCCTTATGTCCCTGCTCCGGCCGCTCCGGCAATCGCGGCAATGCTGTGACATGCTGTAACTCCTTCACGCGGATGCTCCTGTCCCGGTCACTGCCGACGCTGCCGGTGCGGGCGACTTAACCAGCATTACCTGCTGATACACCTTGCCCGCACAATACGCCGCTCCAAACCCGTTATCGATGTTTACAACTGAAACGTTTGAGGCACAGCTATTGAGCATCCCGAGCATCGCCGCCAGACCGCCGAAGCTTGCCCCATACCCAATCGAGGTGGGCACCGCGAATACCGGGCACCCCACCAGCCCGCCAACCACGCTGGGCAGAGCCCCCTCCATGCCCGCAACGACCACGATTGCGCACGCCTTCTGGATCTGATCCAGATGCGCCAGCAGCCGGTGCAGGCCACTGACGCCAACATCCACGACCCGTCGCGTGGGAACCTGCATGTAATGCAACGTGAAGATCGCTTCTTCGGCAACCGGCATGTCCGCCGTGCCGGCGGAGATAACGGCTACGAATGGAGTCTGATCGGCGGGCTCGGCCACATCAGCGCCAGCACCGAGCATTGCCGCCCGGGCGGCGCGATTGAGCACCGCATCAGGGAACTGCGCTGCCATTGCGTCCAGTTGCGCATCGCTGGCTCGCGTCGCCAGAACACGGTGCCCCGCCGTTGCCAGACGGGTCGCAATCCCCAGCACCTGCTGCACGGTCTTGCCAGGGCAGAAAATCACCTCAGAACTACCACAGCGCATGGCGCGGTGCAGGTCGATGTTGGCATATCCAGTCGATTCGAATGGCAGCTTGCGAAGCTGTTCCATCGCGCGATCCAAGTCGCATTGGCCACTCTGAACGGCCTGCAGAAGCTCGCGCAGTTGATTGCTGTCCATACAGGTGATTGTACCCGCAAACCGGCCATCGGGGTACGGCACGGCAGCGACTCCCCTATCGGATTCCCGCTTCGCGCCGCAATTCCTGCACATCGACCTCGCCCAGCCACGTCTTCAGCGGCTTACAGATTCAGATCGGTGTGCTCCAGATCATCGTGCTGATCGGCCGACGCCGGGGCAGCATCCTGAGCCTTGGCGCTGCCATTCATCCCAAGTTCTTCCACCAGCCTCGCCGGCACTTCGGCCGTGTTGTGACACTTGGGGTAGTGCGAACATCCAAGGAACGGCCCGCGACGCGACTGCCGGATCACCATCGGCGCCCCGCACTCGCTGCAGTCAATATCGGTCGGTATCGCCGCCTTGCCGGCCGCCGCTGCGCCGGGGACCGGCGGAGCTTCGCCCTTGAGCTTCGCTACCAGCTCCAGCCCTTCCTGCGCTTTTGCCTTCAACTGCGGCACCAGCGCATCAAGCTGTTCTCTGACCGCCGGTTCCACCTTCGACAGCATCTGCATGCCACGGCACTTGGGGAACTTCGAGCAGCTCAGCCACGGCCCGCGTTTGCCATCGCGAAGGTACATCATGCTCTGGCACTTCAGACACTTCACTTCAGTCACGATCGGCGGAGCCTTGGGCGGCTGTGGAATCCCCTGCTTATCGAGGTTGATGATCGTCGAGCACAGCGGCTTGCCATCATCGCCCTTGATCCCGTATCCAGCACATCCAAGGAACACTCCGAAGCGCCCCTGTCGCTTGATCATCTCGCGGCCACACTTCGGGCACTTGTATTGACTGACCTCGCGGAGCTTGGGCTTGCCCTGGGCATCCACCGGCTGTGTCGTCTTGCATTCCTTATTGCTGCAGGCAAGGAAGAAGCCATTGGCGGAGATGCGGTAGAGCATCTGCGAACCGCACTTGTCGCACTTGTAGGGCGTCTCGGTTCCGCCGGCATGCTCAAGCGTTTCCAGCGCTTTCTGTACACTGGTATGGAATGGGCCATAGAAATCGCGAAGCAACTTCACCCAGTCCAGATGCTCGGCCTCGATCTGATCGAGCTTGAGCTCCATGCCCGCGGTGAACTGCACATTCATGATCTCCGGGAAGCCTTGCACCAGCTTGTCGGTCACGATGCTGCCCAGGAGCGTTGCATAGAAGCGGCGGTCCATCTGCTCAACGTATTTGCGGTCCTGGATCGTAGTGATAATCGACGCATACGTGCTGGGCCGGCCGATCCCCAGCCGCTCCAGTTCCTTAACCAGACTCGCTTCGGTGAACCGGGGCGGCGGCTGCGTGAAGTGCTGGACTGGCGTGATCTCCACCGGGTAGACGCGTTTACCCTCCGGCAACTCCGGCAGAAGCTGATCCTCGCTCGTAACCCCCAGCACCTTCATGAAGCCATCAAAGACCAGCTTGCGGCCGGTTGCCTTGAAAACGGCCTCTCCGGCCGGAGTCTGGGCCGAGATCAGAACCGTCGTCTGGTCAAACTCGGCCGGGGGCATCTGACATGCGACAAAGCGGTTCCAGATCAACGTGTAGAGTTTCAGTTCATCGGTGGAGAGCTTGCCGGCAGCAACCTGCGGGCTGAACGCCGTATCGGTTGGCCGGATCGCCTCGTGAGCTTCCTGCGCGCTCTTATTCGATGAAGAGTAAAAATTCGGCTTCTCGGGCAGGTAATCCGGGCCGAACGTCTTTGTAATGTAGTTCCGCACCATGCCCAGCGCATCACCCGACAGATTCGTCGAGTCGGTACGCATGTACGTGATATGCCCAGCCTCATAAAGCGTCTGGGCAAGCCGCATGGTGCGCTGCGCACCCATGGCGAGCCGGCTGGAAGCCGACTGCTGCAACGTGCTGGTGATAAACGGCGCTGGCGGCCGTGATGTCGAACGCTTGCGCTCCACCGATTTCACGACATACTGCGGAAGCTGCCCCAGCCGCCCGGCGATCGTCACCAGATGCTTCGCGGGGCCTTTGCCTTCGGGGTCTTCGGTGCTCTGTTCCTGTGTAATGACCAGACCGGCCGCTTGCGCCAGTTCCCTGGCGCGGTCCTGAGTCATGTTTTCCAGCCGCTGGCCGGCCACCTCAAATAACTCGGCTGCAAACGCCCGATGATCCGACAGCCATTTCAGCTTCTCAGGCTTGGCCCGCTCACCATTGCCCGTATTGGTCAGGAAGTCGGTCCACGCTTCGGCCAGTTTCTTGCCGGCCACCTCATTCTCGGCCGCCGAGAAGATCGCGCCGATCGACCAATACTCATTTGGCAGAAACGCCCCGATCTCACGTTCGCGTTCCACGATCAGGCGCACGGCCACGCTCTGCACACGTCCCGCCGACAGGCCCCTTGCCACCTTGCGCCAAAGCAGCGGGGAGATCTCATAACCCACGATCCGATCGAGAATACGCCGAGCCTGCTGGGCATTTACACGATTAATATCGAGCTGATGCGGTTTCTGGAATGCCTTCTGGATCTCCGCTCGCGTGATGGCATTAAAGATAACCCGCCTGACGCGATCATCGGGAATATGCAGCGCTTCCTTCAGGTGCCAGGCAATCGCCTCGCCCTCACGGTCCAAGTCGGTTGCCAGATACACATCAGTGGCCGTCTTCGCCAATTTCTTCAGTTCGGTGATGACCTTATTGCGATCATGGAGGATCTCATAGCTGGGCTCGAAGGTTTCAAGGTCAACTCCCATGCCCTTGGACGGCAGATCGCGCACATGACCCATCGAAGCCCGGACGACGTAGTCGTCGCCCAGATACTTATTAATGGTCTTCGCCTTGGCCGGCGATTCCACGATCACAAGGTGTTTGCCGTTCTTTTCTGCCATTCGGATACCAATAACGTCCTGTAAATCGCCGCGGGTTCAACGGCCTGCCGGGCAGGCCAATTCCCGTTGCCACCCCCTGTCGGGACCACATTCGCCATCCCGGCTCAATGCCGACAAACGGGGCGGTAAGTTTCACCGTCCAACTCGCCCATTGTCAAGCGAGTAATCCATCTTCTTTCATAAATTACTTATGCACCGTAACTTATATCCAGCGATTTAACGCCGTACAATATGCACTTCGACACGTTTGGGTCCAAGATTGTTCATCCCATCTACCCTATCTATTCTAAATTAACTCTTGAGCCTGCCTAACGAGAGTGCCCGCTCTTTCGGGCAACGGCACAAACCACGCGAAACCCAGACCGACGCAACTGTAGTCCCGCCAAGCATATAGGATTCCGCATACGGCATCCCGACTCTATGACCCAAACGAGACGCCCGGCGCCAGCCGGCGGGTCTTGCCGACGAGATCTGCTGACTCATGGTTGCTTCAGCGCGCGGTAATGCGACCAGGAGAGTTGCGGGGAAAAGCCCTTCGCCAATTCGTCACCCGCCTTCAGAAAATGGGCCACTGGTAATTGTTTCTCATGCTCATTCTAGGTCGAGAAAAGGGGGGTCGGCAAAAGGGACATCCCACATTTCATGAGCACACCTTACCGTTCTGGCCATATCTACGCCTCTGCCTTTCTCACCCACCGGTCCTGAACCCGGATTATGGTGTCGAAACGCCGACCCACGCCGATCCCGGCCAAGCCGTTCAGCCACCACTCCACTGCCCCAACCCCTTCCCCATGGCGCAGGAAACCCGGTCCGGCCGGGTCCATGTGGCGCGACGGTCTCCCGGTGCAGGGGTGGCAGCCGAGTGAAGCCAGGAGGGCCGCGGCGGGAATCTGCGGACATCCGGGCGTTCCATAGCCGGGTGATGAATGATGATCCTGACCGCTGCAAGATCGCCCTGGTGCCCACCGGCCATTACCTGCTGCGGGTGATGGCGACGATGCTGCGCAGCGGCGAACTCTGGCGCGAGAGCGTCAAAGAAGAGGATTCAGCGCCTGCGGCACCGACGATCAGAAAGAAGGGGCCGGCCGGTAAAGGCCAGCCCGATCGTCTGGTGATCCGCGACGGCGCTCAGGTTGCTTCCCAGCAGAGCCCTATCCTCCGCGCGGACCAGGGTAGTGTGCCTCAGAGCCCCCAGGCTCTGGCTACGGTCAAAGCCCAGGAAGGATCAGACGATGCCATAGACTAAAGCAGACAGGCCAGTGGCCTGCATACAGCCGAAGCGTGAAAGAGCGTGTAAAGGTTGGATGGGACTAGAGATGTGCATCAAAACAGAGAAAGCCCAAGGAGTAAGCGAAGCGTGATGGAAGATGGGCCGGACCCCGAAGGTGCGCGTGAGTGCCTGTTTGGAACTCGCGAACTTGAATGGCGGCCGGCTTTCGGACTTATCCAATGACGCGGCCCCTGCACGAGGGAAACCCGGCATGCTGACGTCGAATAGATGCTTGAATCCATCCCGTTTCAAATTCCATCCGCTTCCTGCTTGACACCGGCTTGCTCATAGATGCGCACCTCCTCCCCCCTCTGAAGCGCAACTCCTTACCCCATCAGCACCAACAACCCAAAGAGATATTTGCGCCACCCCCGCGAATCTTCACGCAATCCCTGCATCCCCAGAACCTTCGCGTCATCCTGACCTCGCGGTCGCCGTTTCCTCCCTTCGAACCGCACCCGGAGCCGCCGCATGACCCCACACCAACCGCAACCCAGCGGCCGAGACCCGCCAGCACCGCATATGTTCAGTCGTGGTATCTGCTTAACCCACATGGTAAAACCCGGCCGTGATCCAATCGATCCGTGATTTCTGGCAGAAGTCCGAGGGCTATCGAGGCATTGGCGCATTTGCTTTTGCTATTCTGGCCCTCCTGCTGCTCTACCCCTCGCGCCAGCTTGATCAGTCTGCAAAGCCCGAGAACCTGGTTGAAATCGTCTATATGGGGCCCGGCGGGCCGGTTGCCGGGGCCATGGCCGATGCAGTGAAGGAGTTCGAGCGCAACAGCGACATCGCCCATGCCAGCGATCCCTCCAAACCGATCTACCGGGTGATCTCCGGCCAGAGCGCCGCACGCGATCAGGTCGCCGACCCAACACGCTTCCTTGTCGCGGTCGCCGGCGGCGCCCCGCCCGATGTGATCTATTTCGACCGCTATGCCGTCGCCGAATGGGCCGCCCGCGGCGCTTTTGCCCCACTCGATGAGTTCATCGCCACCGATATCGCCGCCAAACGCGAAGGCACGCCGACCCCCCAACGCTTCTACAAGCCATGCTGGGATGAGGCAATGTACGGTGGAAAGGTCTACGGAATACCGATCTCCGTGGACAACCGCGCTCTCTACTACAATAAGGACCTGTTCAAACGGGCGGGGCTGGTGGATGAGCATGGCCAAGTCCGTGCGCCACGCGATTGGGATGAGCTGCGCGAGTATGCCCGCAAGCTTACCGAGCGCGATGAAAAAGCGCATATCACCACCATTGGCTTTGCCCCCAACTACGGCAATAGCTGGCTCTACATGTACGGCTGGATGAACGATGCCAAGTTCATGAGCGATGATGGCCGAACCTGTCTGCTCAACGAGCCCGCCGTCGTACAGGCTCTGCAGTACATGAAGCAGCTCTATGACGATGCCGGCGGCTATGAGGCCGTACAGGCGTTCCAGGCAGGCTTCCAGGGCGGAGCGCTCGATCCGTTCATCCAAGGCAAGGTTGCGATGAAGATCGATGGGGTCTGGTCCACGAGCGAACTTGCCGCATACGGCCGCGATCTGAACTTTGGCGTTGCCCCTCCGCCACGCCCTCGAGATAAGCTTGCCGAAGGCCCGATGAGCTGGTGCGGCGGCTGGGCGCTGGCCATCCCCAGCGCATCGCACAAAAAAAAGGCGGCATGGGAGTTCGTCCGCTTCTTGACCAGCGACCGGTCGTTCCGCATCCGCATGGAAAGCGATCGCCAGGTTGCCGAAGCACTGGGCAGGATCTACCTCCCGCCGCAGCTACCCGTTGCCTCGCTCAACGAGTACGCCTTCGACAAGTACGTCAAAGACAATCCCGATGTCCCAGTAAAATTCCAGGTGGCGACTAAGCTGTTCAACGACCTCTTGCCGGTGTCCCGGTTTCGTCCGATCACGCCCGTTGGCCAGCTTCTCTGGAACGAACACATCAACTCCATGGAAGCCGCCCTCTATGACCGCATGAGTCCAAAACAGTCTCTGGACCAAAGCGCTGTCATCGTCCAACGTTCACTGGATCGAGCGCTCAATCCACCCACCAATGCGCCGATCACATCCTGGCGTTTCTTCTACATCACCTACGGTGCACTGATCCTCGCCATCGGCGCTGCCGTCTACTACTGGGACACCAGCATCCGTTTCCGCCGGCGAGTCGCCGGCGCTCTGCGCCTGACAAAGCACGGCGACGCGGTCATCGAGGGCTCCTCAGGCGGCTACTTTCGCACCCAATGGCTGGGCGGCTTCGTCTGTGCATCGCCGTGGATGCTCGGCTTCCTGATCTTCGGCGGCGGGCCGATGCTCTTCTCTCTATTGATCAGTTTCTGCCACTACGACATCCTCAACCCCGCCATCTTCACCGGCATGGAGAACTACAAGCTGATGTTCAGCGATGACCGCCTGGTTCCCATCGCACTGGGCAACACCCTCTACATGATGCTCGGCGTTCCGTTGGGCATGGCCGCCAGCCTGGCGGTGGCGCTGCTGCTGAATCAGAACATCCGCGGCATGGCCGCCTGGCGCACCTTCTTCTACCTGCCGGCCATTGTGCCCATGGTCGCCGCCAGCATCCTCTGGATCTGGATCTTCAATCCCCAGGGCGGCGCCATCAACCTAATGCTGGAGAAGATCGGCGTCGAGGGTCCCCGCTGGCTGCAGTCGGCCGACTGGAGCAAGCCCTCTCTCATTGTCATGGGCCTGTGGGGCGCCGGCGGCGGAATGATCATCTGGCTGGCTGGGCTCAAAGGCATTCCACAGAGCCTGTACGAGGCCGCCAGTGTGGATGGCGCCAACACCTGGCAACAGTTCCGCTATGTGACGCTGCCGCAGCTTACCCCCTACATCTTCTTCAACCTGATCATGGGCCTGATCGGCACCTTCCAGATATTCGGCCAGGCGTTCATCATGACCCAGGGCGGTCCCGAAAACTCCACCCTCTTCTACGTGTATCACCTGTTCAACAACGCCTTCCGCTATGGCCGCATGGGCTACGCCAGCGCCATGGCTTGGGTACTCTTTGCCATCGTGCTGGTGCTCACGGTAATCCAGATGAAACTCGCCAGGCGCTGGGTGCATTACGGGGAAGAAGCCTGATGCGCAACCTTTGGAAGAGCATTCCGATCTATCTCCTGCTGATCGTCGGCTCGCTCATCTTCTCGTTTCCATTCGTCTGGATGGCCTCCACCAGCATCAAGGTCGATCGCGAGTTGTTCACCCAGGATGTTCAGATCAAGCCGTTGACCCCGTCCGCCGCCGTGCACAGCCCTTACGTAGACACGACCTACTATGCCGACCTGCCCGGCAGCCTTGCACGTCAGCAGTCAATCGTGCCCGCCTTGGCAAAGTACGCTCGCCAGAGCGGCCACTCGCTTCCCGATGGAATCGATGCCGAACTCGCCTGGCAGCAGGTGGGACGCGGCCTCTATCTGAAACTGTCCAAGGTACTTCCCGCGTCGGTGTGGTCAGGACCGGAGCAGGCGGTCATCGCCGCTGCCAGGGATGTCGGCACCGCCGAGGTGATGAAGGAGATCCTCACCAACATCGACCGCCGGCTCTCGCTTGGTTCCATCCACGTTCGCAGCCTGCAGCTTGAGGAGGTGGACTTATCAGCCGGCATTGCTCCCTCCATTCAATGGACCAACTCGACACCGATGGTCGCCCATTTCACCGACCAGAGCGAAGGCCGGCGCCAGTATGCCGATGTCAGCTACGATTTCTCCAAGGGCGACTCCATCGGGCTTGCCCGGCAGTTCACTCTGCCCTTCGACGTCAAGGACCTGCAGCGCATCCAGATGCAGCTTCGCCCCGATGACAGTTGGCATGAAGTCGCCCTGACTCTTGAGGCCATGGGCAGACGCTGGCAGCAGCGCCGCATCGTTCCGCTTGCCAACTACGAGTGGCAGACGATCACCTGGCAGTGGCCCAGCGACGATGACACCTCCACCAAGATCAAAACCTGGATCCTGCTCGACGAGGTCGGCCAGCAACACCAGGTGACGGATCCGCGCCAGATGCGCCTCACCCTTTCGATCAACAAGGTCACACCCTCAGGTGCCTGGGCCAACAAAATCCGCATGAACTATGACCGTGTGCTCGATTACATCCCCTTCTGGCGATACCTGCGCGTCAGTCTCTTTCTGGTGATTGCCAACATTCTTCTCACCCTCGCCGCCTCATCATTCGTGGCTTACGCATTCTCACGCCTGCACTGGCCCGGCCGTGACTTCTGCTTCGCCCTGATGCTGGCCACCATGATGATCCCCGGCCAGGTGACGATGATTCCGCACTTCCTGATCTGGAAGAGCCTGGGCGCCTACAACACGCTGACACCGCTCTGGCTGGGCTCAGCCTTCGGAAGCGCGTTCTTCATCTTCCTCTTGCGGCAGTTCATGAAAGGCATCCCGCGCGATCTGGAAGATGCCGCCCGGATCGATGGCTGCGGCTTCTTCCGCATCTACTGGCACGTGATCCTGCCCCTGATCAAGCCGTCGCTCGCGGCCATCGCCATCTTCACCTTCATGGGCACCTGGAACGACTTCATGGGCCCTCTGCTCTATGTCGCCGACCAGCGGCTCTACTCTCTCGCCTTCGGCCTTTACGCCTTCTCCGTGCAGGTCGGCAATAGCCCGACTCTGACCATGGCCGGCAGCCTCCTGATGACCGTTCCCGTGATCGTGATCTTCTTCTTCGCCCAGAAGTACTTCATCCAGGGGGTGACGCTGACCGGTATGAAAAGCTAAATTAGGGACGTGATTGTCAGGGCACAAGCTGCCAGAGAAGCCCGTGCATTCCCGTCCATATCGTCGGCACCGCCAGCCGCATCGACTCGCGATAGCGTCGCTCTTTTAGCGCCGCCAAGACATAATGAAGACGCTCGCGGAACGTACTGCGGTGCCAGGCGCGGTAGGCATTGCGGACATAGTCCCGCTGAGATGGTGTGTTCTGCGGCGACCGGTATGTCTTCCACCGGACCCGCCAACCGCACCGAGCCATCATCCCAATGTTTCCTGACAGATTGCTGCCGTGACGACGGTACGCCAACGTCGTCTCTGCAACGTAGGTGAAAAGGCCTCGCCGGCTTAGTCGAAGCCACACATCCCAGTCTTCCAACCCAAGAAGCTGCGGGTCAAACAACCCCCCGCCAACCGATGCGGCCTTCACGAATCGCTTGCGCAGCAGCACCGATCCTGGCGCAATCATGAGGTTCTTGAGCACCAGGCTCTCAAAGCCAACCCGCGATGTATCATCCACCGGCCGCAGATGTCCTCCCTCCCAACGTACGGCCAATTCCTTTCGCTCCTCGACATCCGGGCTGGCAATCCGTTCGCCATAGCAGTTGACAACCATCACTCGCCCGCAAGCCCCTACCGCATCGGGCACAGCTCTCAAACGCTCCATGAGTCGCGACAGCGCCTCCGGAAGCAGCAGATCATCGGCATCCAGGAACATCACATATTCGGTGCAGTCTCGCGCCGCCGCGAAGCCCACATTGCGCGTCCCTGAGACTCCCTCATTGACGGGCTTTCGGATCACCTGAAAGCGAGGATCCTTTGCCGCCCATCGTTCAGCAATGGCCATCGAGCCGTCGGAGGAGAGGTCGTCGACGATGATGCACTCCCACTGCGTTACGCTCTGCCGAGTCAGGGCCTCGATGGTCTGATGGAGAAACGGCTCGGCGTTGTAGCATGGAATGATGATGCTGATGCACGGCTCGACGCCAGCAGCGGTTGCCTGCACTGGGGGCGTTGATGATTCAGAAGCGTTGGCCATCGGATGCTCGACTTGGCGCCGTCGGCTGCCGGTGTTGCGGTTCACACTCGCCGGGAGAACACCTCCGAGCGATACAAAGTCAATCTATCACCGGGCTGGGCAGGAAGATGCGCCAAATTGGGCCGTTTTTGCAGCGGACCACGACTCCCAGACTTCTAACCAATGGGCAGGACGTCTCCGAACATAAGGTTGCCCAAAACGAGAAAACCCCGGCTTTCGCCGGGGCTTCCCGAATGCGCCATTTAGGACTTGAACCTAAAACCCGTTGATTAAGAGTCAACTGCTCTGCCAATTGAGCTAATGGCGCTATCTCGTTGAGACGGCGTAATCTACTGGCGCAAGCTTACCTGTCAAGCCCCGCCTCGCACACCTAACCATATGCCGCCAGTCACTCCACATCCACCTGCGATCGTCTAGTGAGGCATCGGAAAGCGACGGCACACCTCTGCAACTTCCGCCCGGATCCTCACCAGCGCCGCCGGATCTCTGCGATTTGCCATAACACGGTCGAAGATGCCCGCCACGTTGTCCATGTCAGCTTCTTTCAGGCCTCGGGTGGTCGTTGCCGGCGTGCCCAGGCGCACGCCACTTGTCACCTTGGGCGGCCGCGGGTCGTTAGGTACACCGTTCATATTGGCGATAATGCCGGCTTTCTCCAGGGCCAGTGCCGCTTCAGCGCCGGTCAATTCCGCATCCTTCGCTCGCAGATCCACCAGCATCAGGTGATTTTCGGTGCCGCCGGATACCAGGCGATATCCGCGCTTCATCAACCCGTTGGCCAAAGCACCGGCGTTCTTTACCACCTGCTGGATATAAGTCTTGTACTCCGGCTTGAGCGCCTCGCCGAACGCCACTGCCTTGGCCGCGATGATGTGCATCAGCGGGCCGCCCTGCAGGCCAGGGAACACCGCACGATTGACCGCTTTGTTCAATTCCTCATCATTGCACAGGATCAGCCCGCCTCGCGGGCCGCGCAGCGTCTTGTGCGTGGTCGTGGTCACAACATGGGCATGTGGAAACGGCGATGGATGTGCCCCCCCGACCACCAGCCCTGCGATGTGGGCGATATCGGCCATCAGATACGCTCCCACCTCATCGGCGATCTGCCGGAACTTCGCAAAATCGATAATCCGCGAATAGGCGCTATACCCGCAGAGAATCATCTTCGGCTTCAGCTCATGCGCTTTGGCACGAACCGAATCGAAGTCAATCAGCTCGGTCTTCGCGTCCAACTCATAGTGTGCGGGCTTGAAGTAGAGCGCTGAGGCGTTGAGCTTCATCCCATGCGAAAGGTGGCCGCCCGACGCCAGGTTCAGGCTGATGAACTGATCGCCCGGCTTCATCATCGCCATGAACGCAGATAGATTGGCACTGGCGCCTGAGTGTGGTTGCACATTCGCGAATCGGCAGCCGAACATGTGTTTTGCCCGCTCGATCGCGATCGACTCGATCTCATCATAGAAGCCACAGCCCTGGTAATATCGAGCAGCCGGGTAACCTTCCGCGTATTTATTGGTCAGGCAGCTGCCGGCCGCCTCCATCACGGCCGTCGATACGTGGTTTTCGCTGGCAATCAGCTCCAGCGTGGTTTCCTGCCGCATCTGTTCCTTCTGGATCAAGGTGGCAATTTGCGAGTCAGCCTGTGTCAGGGTCATGGTGTTCTCCAAAGAGGGGAGGAATTGTAACGGGATAGAGCAGCGAGGTCGAATGGACATGTCCAGACCGACCACCGGCCATCACCTCCATCGTCAACCATCGGGACCTCGGTTACACTCCGCCCGATTGGCGACGACGTTCGCAGACATCGATTTCAAGAGAGCGCGATTCAGGAACCCGTATGAAACTGGCCACAAATCTGTTTCTCATTCTGGCTCTTTCGGCCTCCGCCCTTGCCGCCAATCCCTTCGGCTGGCGCGGCGATGGCACCGGCATCTACACCAATACCAACCCGCCCATCCGCTGGCAGCGGGTCAGCAAAGCCGTGGATGCCCTGCGCTACCAGGTCCAGCCGCCCGAGGGCGACGAACCCTCCCCCTCCGCCCAGAGCATGCCCGACGGCGTGATTCACGATTGGCTCATCCTGGACCCACTCGACGCCCAGAATTCCCACGACCTGAAGGCGCCACCCGGCGATGCTCTCTATGCTGAAGCTCTTCCCGATCTCGCTCCCAAGCCCGGCGACGAGATCGCCGGATCAAAATGGAAGCCCGCTCATTTCGACACCTCAAACGTCGATCTCGCCCAGGTCTTTGATTCCTACGGCAAGAAGCTCGACAAGGCCGGTTACGCTCACGTCTACATCTACTCTCCCGTTGATGCCCAGTTCACGCTCCTCATCCACCACACCGGATCTGCACACCTTTGGATCAACGGCAAGCACACTCCCAAGACCAACGACCAGACGTTGACCTACACGCCTCAGCTCGCCTCCCTCCAGAAAGGATGGAATCGCATCCTTCTTCGTATCACTCCATCGGCCGGAATTTCAGGCGAGCCCATACCTGGCGACTGGTACGCCAACATCGCCTTCCGCGCTGAACCCAAGAATGCCCAGTTCCAGGAGCAGAACATCCGCTGGACCACACTTCTCCCGGCATCGGCCGGCTACGGCGCATCCGTCGCTGCCGACGGCAAACTCTTCCTCCTCTCCGAGCCCGCCGACCTGGTCTGCGTCGATCAGGCCTCTGGCAAGATCCTCTGGGTCCGCTCCAACAACTACGACGAGCTGGTCACCGACGAGGAAAAAAAGGCGAACCCCGATGTCTTCAAGGACATCGTGCCACTCCAGGCCGCCCTCAAAGCCGAAAACGATTCCTTCGCCGCCGCCACACCCCCCAAGCTCGAGCCCATTGACGGTGGCGAAGGCTACAAGGTCAAAACCACCACCGAGAAGAAGCTCTACAGCCTCATCAAGGGCTTCGACGAAACCAAGTACGCCCTGCCCAAGGGCCAGGATGTCGGCTATGCGGGCATAACCCCCGTCACCGATGGTCAGCATATCTGGGCATGGTTCGCCACAGGCGTCACCTGCTGCTACGACCTTTCCGGGAAACCCATCTGGCGACGCCTCGACAATGAAGGTTCTTTCTTCGAACACGGATACTCCGTTTCCCCGATCCTCGCCGATGGCAAGATCATTGTATTCATGAACAAGCTCATCGCCTTCGATGCCAAGATCGGAGAGCGCCTCTGGACTACCGCGCTCACCGGCCTCGCGCCAAACCGCTTTCACGGCACTCCTGCCATTGCCAGGATAGCTGGTGCCCCTGTCTGCATTCTTCCCACAGGCAACATCATCCAACTCTCCGATGGGAAAATGATCCACGCCAAAGGGCCTGATATCAGCCCGCGGCAGCAGGAAATCCCCTCCCCCGTCGCGATCGGCGACACCGTTTATGAGCTTTCGACATTCAGTGTCTTCAACAAGGTTGTTCTCCCGACGGACCTGACCGATCCACTGGCCCTGGCCTCCGTCAAGACCCTCAAACTCGACGTCACCCATTTCCCGACCTTCTACAACGATTGGTTCATGGCATCCCCGCTGATCCATGACGGCCTTGCCTATTGCGTCAACAATTCAGGCGTCCTCGTTGTAATTGACGTTAACACCATGCAGATCGTCTACCAGAGACTTCTCGACCTTGACCATATCCAGACCCATGGCGAAGGCGCCGGCCGAGGCATCGGCGTCAGTCCCTCCTTGGCCGGAGGAAACATCTATCTCATGGGCAACTCCGGCGCCACCCTGGTGATCAAACCCGGGCGCACCTATCAGGAGCTCGCTAAGAACAAGATCGAAAGCCTCATCACGCGTTCCTGGGCCACCCGCACCGAACGCTTCGTTGCCAATCCCACGTTCGACGGCAAACGCCTGTTCATCCGCGGCGAGAAGTACCTCTACTGCATCGGCGAGTGATGACTCTGTTCTTACCGAAATCCAGGGCCTTTTCCCCAATGAAAACACTATCTTTCAAGCTTGCCTGCATCACCGTTCTTATTCTCCTGGCTGGGTCTTCCGCCGCCTTTTCCCAGCCGTCTGCAACCACCCAAGCCACTACCCAGTCGCCCGCTGCCTTCGGATGGCGCGGTGATGGCACAGGTCTGTTTCCTGATGCCACCCCACCCACTAACTGGGATGCCGCTGCTAAAAAAGGCATCCTCTGGTCTACCAAGGTCGGCGAGACTCTTTACAACTCCCCCATCGTTGCCGGCAACAAAGTCTTCACCCTCTCTGAACCGGGCCTCCTCACCTGTCTCGATGCCCAGACCGGCAAAATCCTTTGGTCCAAGTCCACCTCGTTCGACGACCTTCCCACCAAACCCGAAGCAACTGCTGCTCCGGCGGAAATAGGCAATACCACCCCCACTCCCGTGTCCGATGGCCAACATCTCTACATCCTCTTCGGCAACGGCATCGCCACCTGCTTCGATCTCGATGGCGCCCGCCAATGGATACAATACCTGAGCGATCCCTCTACGACCGGCCATGGCCGTGCCGCCTCCCCCTGTCTCATCGACGGCAAACTGATCGTGGCGGCCGGCGCCATCACCGCCCTTGATGCAAAGACAGGAACAGTCCTATGGAAAGCGGACAAGGTCCTCGAGACCTGCGGTTCCCTTGTTCCCGCAATCATTGCCGGCGTCAGCTACATCATCTCTCCCACCGGTCATATCCTTCGCTGCGCCGATGGCTCCATCGTCGCCAAAGGTCCTGGCGAACTCGCCTATACCAGCCCCATCGTCTCCGGCGAGCGCTTCTATTTCATCGATGGCACTGCCTACGCCATGCAACTGCCCCAGGCCGACGCTGCGCCCAAGAGACTCTGGCGCCAAGACCTCGATGGTGAATTCTTCGCCTCCCCTGTATTGCACGAGGGCCTCATCTACATCGCCAGCAATCAGGGGAATCTCTATGTTCTCGACGCCAAAGACGGGAACCTCGTCTACTCTCATGAGCTGGACATGGCCAACATGAGCGGCCGCCCCGGCATCGCCGCCGGCGCCCTCTATCCCAGCCTGTCGCTGGCCGGAAAATACCTCTACATCAGTAACGATCAGGGAGAGACTGTGGTCGTTCAACCAGGGAAGGAATTCCGTCAGATCGCGCTTAGTAAACTGGACGACCGCATCGCCGGCAACCTTGTGTTTTCCGGCAGGAGACTCTTCATCCGCACTCGGCAATCCGTCTACTGCATCGGAGAGTGAGTGGCGCCGGCTCTGCTACGCTCGCAGCCTGGACAGGTAATCATCCCAAACATACGGGCCGCGGTACTTCTCGGCCAGCGGCCCAAGCAACTCCTTGGCCCTCTTGGGGACCGGACGAACCGCCGGACGAATGTCGTGCAGCCCCTTGACGCCATGCACCATGTCATCCTCTGCCGTCACCTGCTCCACATGCTCACAATCGTGGTTAAAGGGCTGCTCTCCGAGGAACTTGTAGATGCCCTGGAGCACGCCTTGGGGATTGCGGGTCAGGTCGTCAAAATGCACGAAGTGCATCCGATCATGATAGCCGCGCGTCAGTGCATCCTGCATGGCTGTGTAGGCATGTCCCACAATGTGGCCCTGACTAACCCAATGGTTGCATCGCCCATCGAGGGTTCGGCATGCAGCCGGGCTGCCTTTGGTGAATGCAGCCATCGAGCTGAGCGCCTTGTTATCCCGCCACAATTTCTCCAGGCTGGCGAGAATCTCGGGAAGGTCACGCACGCACATAATGAACTTGGCCTTGCGACGCAGAATCGTCTCGATCAACTCAAGCTCGCTGGGCCATGATCGATGGCGATTGATGATTACGGGACGATCCACCCACTCGAACGAGCCGAACATCACACCGCGCAGTATTCCCACCAATTCCTGATCGTTTGGGGCAGCTTTGTACTCGATAACTTTGTCGTACCCTTCGCGCAGCCCCGAAACCATGCTCGGCAGCCCGCTGGTTGGTGTCACATGGAATCGTGGATTCTGTGCAAGGAGGTTGCCCAACATGGTCGTTCCAGACCTTGGCATACCCGAGAGGAAATGAATGGTCTTGGAATATGGATCCATGATCGAAATCTAACCCACCGCTATCAGGGAGTCAAACCGGCACATCAAGAAGGCTCGCGGTGGAATGCCCGCAGAATGCGGCCATATTAATGCTACGGTCGAAACCTGGTCACGAAATCATCCCAGATATAGGGACCGCGGTACTTCTCGGCCAAAGGCCCGAGCAACTCTTTGGCACGCTTGGGAACTGGGCGAACCGCCGGACGAATGTCGTGCAACCCCTTGACACCGCGCACCAGGTCATCCTCTATCGTCACCTTTTCCACATGCTCAAAGTTGTGCTCAAAGGGCTGCTCTCCGAGGAAGCTGTAGATGCCCTGGAGCACGCCCTGGGGATTGCGGGTCAGATCGTCAAAATGCACGAAGTGCATCCGGTCACGAAAGCCGCGTACCAGCGCATCCTGCATAGCGACATAGGCACGCCCTACAAGTTGGTCCTGGGACACCCATTGGCTGCATCGCCCTTCCATGGTGCGGAACGCAACCGCGTTGCCTTGCGTGCATTCCGACATGGGGCGCAGCGGCACATTTTCCCGCCACACTCTCTCCAGGCTGGCGAGGATTTCGGTCAAGTCCCGCACACACATGATAAACTTGGCCTTGCGCCCCAGAATCGCCTCGGCCATTTCAACCTCCATGGGCCATGATCGATGGCGATTGATGATTACCGGACGATCCACCCACTCGAATGAGCCGAACATCACGCCGCGCAGCATTCCCATCAATTCCTTGTCGTTAGGCGCTGCTCGATACTCAGGGATCCCCTCGTACGCATCTCGCATCCCGGAAAGCAGGCTCAGCACTCCGCTGGTTGGCGTCACATGGAATCGTGGATTCTGCGCAAGGATGTTACCCAGAATGGTCGATCCAGACCGTGGCATACCCGAGAGGAAATGAATGGTCTTGGAATATGGATCCATGATCGGAATCTAACCCGCCGCTATCAGCGAGTCAAACCGCCACATGAGAAGAGCTGGCGCAGGAATGCCCTTGAATGCGGCCAAAACGGTACTACGACCCAAGCCCGCTCAGGTAACCATCCCAGACGTAGGGACCGCGGAACTTCTCGGCCAGAGGCCCGAGCATCTCCTTGGCCCGCTTGCCGACCGGACGAACCGCCGGACGAATGTCATGCAACCCCTTGACACCATGCGCCATATCATCCTCTACCGTCACCTGCTCCACATGCTCAAAATCGTGGCTGAACGATTCCTCTCCGAGGAACTTGTAGATGCCCTGGAGCGTCTCTGTGGGGTTGCGGGTCAGCTCGTCAAAATGCACGAAGTGCATCCGGTCACGATAGCCGCGTACCAGCGCATCCTGCATGGCCGCGTAGGCGCGCCCGACAACGTGATCCGGATCCAACCATTCTCTGCATCGCCCTTCCAGGGTTCGGAACGGAACCGGGTTGCCTTGCGTGCAATCCGACATCGGGCGCAGCGACATGTTATCCCGCCACAGTTTCTCCAGGCTGGCGAGTATCTCGGGCACGTCCCGTACGCACATGATCAACTTGGCTTTACGCCCAAGTATCGCCTCGATCATTTCAAGCTCTATGGGCCAGGATCGATGGCGATTGATGATTACAGGACAATCCACCTGTTCGAACGAGCCGAACGTTGCGCCGCGCAATATCCCAGTCAATTCCTTTTCGTTGGGCGCTGCGCGGTACTCAGGAATCCCCTCGTACGCTTCCCGTATCATCGAAAGCAGCATCAGCAATCCGTGGGTTGCCGTCACATGAAATCGCGGATTCTGCGCAAGGATGTTGCCCAAAATGGTCGATCCGGATCGTGGCATACCCGAAAGAAAATGAATGGTCTTCGAATACGGGTCCATAGTCGCAATCTAACTCACCGTTCCCGAGGCGTCAAACCGCCACATGGGAAGGGCTCGCGAAGAAAATACCGTCAGATGCGGACAAACCAATCTCCCCGGGACCGTTCGCCGAACGGTCGCTTATGATGACCTCGATTGCAGCATCAATCCTTGCTTGGCTCCACCTTTGGAAACAGTGGCTTGCCATCACCTAACTGGTGGCCGGCGGGTAGTTTCGCGTTCATCAGTTCATCGAACGACTTGCCTGCGAAATCAATGTTGAACTGCTTCAGGCCCTCGATGGCTTTCTCCGGCAGCACCGGGATCAATGCCATCAGCGCCTTGGCGATTGCCTCGGCGGCCAGTCCCAGCACCGTGCTGAGACGCTGCGCCTTGGCTGGATCTTTGGCGAGCTTGAACGGCTCAGTGGATTCGATATAGCCGTTGGTCTGACGGGCGAGTTCCAGCGGCAGCGTCGCGGCCGCCTGCAGGTCATAGCGCAGATACGCCGCGCGCACGGCATCGCCCAGAGCATCCATCTTCTCCACCAGGGCACGATCGATCGGCTCCAACTCGGCCTGCACGAGCGGCACCTTACCGTCCCGGTATTTGCCGATCATCTTGATCGTCCGGTTCAGGCCATTGCCCAGCACATTGGCCAGTTCGTTGAACGACTTGATGAAATCGATCTCTGTCCAGTCCAGATCACTGCCAAAGTTGCCGGCCCGCACCATGTAGTAGCGCAGCGCATCGTTGCTATAGGCCTTCGCGATCGCCCGGAGTCTCTCCAGGTCAACGAAGTTGCCCATGCTCTTACTCATCTTCTTGCCTTCGCTGGTCCACCATCCGTGGGCGAAGATGCCCTTGGGCAGCGGCTCGCCCAGGCTCAGCAGCATCGCCGGCCAGTACACGCAGTGGAACCAGAGGATCTCCTTGCCGATGACGTGCACGCCCGGCCAGTACTTGCGGTAGAGGGTTTCATCCATCGACCCGAATCCCAGGGCGGTGATGTAGTTGCTCAGAGCATCGATCCACACGTAGACCACGTGCTCGGGATCGTTGGGCAGGGGAATCCCCCACTTCAGTGTTGCCCGGCTGATCGACAGATCATCGACACCCGCCTTGATCTTGCTCATCACCTCATTGCGACGGCTCTCGGGCTGCACAAAATCCGGGTGATTCTCAATATGTTTGAGCACCTGCGGCACATATTTCGACAGCCGGAAGAAGTAGGACTGCTCCTTATAGCGCAGCAGCGGCCGACCGGAGATCGCCGATTTGTACTCGTTCACCTTCGCCTCGGTCTCGGTGACGAACTCTTCCTGTCCTTCGTCATACCAGCCCTCGTAGGAGGAAAGGTAGATGTCATCCCTGGCTACCATCCGCCGAATGATCTCCTGCACAGAAAGCTTGTGGCGCGGCTCGGTGGTGCGAATGAAGTCATCATTGATGATCCCCATCTCCTTCCACACATCACGGAAGACCATGGCGTTCTTGTGGGCCAAGGCCGCCGGCTCAGTGTTCAAAGCGGCCGCCGTCTTTACCATCTTGATGCCATGCTCGTCAGTGCCGGTGAGCATATGCACATCCTCACCGCACAGTCTGTGAAACCGCGCCAGCACATCAGTGCATACGGTGCAGTAGACATGCCCCAAGTGCGGCTCACCATTCGTGTAATAAATGGGCGTCGTGATGTAGTACGTGTTGCTCATAGGGATTTCTCGCCGTGCAGCCAGCAGTATCATCTACCGAGGACTCTACCGCAATTGTGCAGCAACACCGGGCAGGGGCATGCCCGTCTTTCCAGGAAGGACCCGGAAACGGCAAGACCCGGCCAGCGCAAGTCCAGTCCCGCCAAGCACATACAATGCCCTCAGACAATCCGCTGGCACACTTCCCCCGCATCAAGGCGACGCCGCGGAAGCTGCCGGTGGTGCTGTCCATAGAGGAAGTAGAGCGATTGCTGGAGACCCCGCCGACCGATACCGTGCTGGGGCTTCGCGATCGTGCGATCCTGGTTCTGCTCTACGGCACGGGGATCCGGGCCTCGGAGTGTTCAGGCTTAAGAGAGGAAGATGTGGATCTGGATCAGCGCGTGATCCGTGTGCGTGGCAAGGGTGGCCACGAACGGACGGTGCCGCTGAACCACAAGGTGGTTGCGGCACTGCAAGTGTATCGCCAGAGGCGATCGGTGGTGGCGCCACGGGAATGCTTCTTCCAGAGTCGGCGTGGTAGAGGGATGAGCAGGGGCGTGATCTACGAACGTGTGAAGACCTGTGCCCGAGGTGCGCGGATCCCCAAGTGCGTCTCCCCGCACCGCCTGCGGCACACCTTTGCGACGCACCTGGTGAAGGCCGGCGTGGGCCTGGTGACGATCCGTGACTTATTGGGACACAGGCTGATCACCAGTACCCAGATCTACCTGCATGTGACGGCACAGGATCTGCGTGAGGCGGCCGACGTGCATCCGATCAAGGACCTGGCCGGGTTCGTCAATGACCTGTTGCCGGCCATGAAGCTGCCGTTCCAACATCCGCCGGCACGTCGCCGAGCCGGGTGATGGCGGCTGTCGCAACAACTATAAATGTAATTGCAGTGCATTCCCGCCGGGGGTATAAGGGAAAGTGCGTCCACGTGAAGGCCCTTCGCCCTCCGGGCTCAGGTCCTTCACGTGGGAATGGGTCGTATCGCTCCACCATGAAGCTCCACGAACCCCAATTACGCTCGACCAGGCTTATGAGGTCTCGTACCTCGAACCTCAGACGCCTTCTTCCACGTCATCTGGATCGAACTAAATATGCCTATGACGGTTTGGGAAGACGGATCAGCAAGACGGTCGGCGCCGATACCTTCGACTACTACTACAATGAGCAGTATCAGGTGGTGGAAGTCGGGACGAACGGCGACACCGACCCATATGAGCAGTATGTATACGATCAGCGATACATTGATGCCCCGGCAATGGTGTATCGCGATACAAACACTGATGGCCTGGGCATCCAGAGCGTGTACGTAACTCAAGATGCAAACTTCAATGTGACGGCGATCATCAACGGTGAGAACGCAACGGTCACCAACCGATTTGTGTATACACCGTACGGCGCAAGGACGGTTCTGACGGCGACGTGGACCGTGGGAACGACCGACTTTGCGCGCGGCCACCAGGGACTTTGGCTCGATACGGAGACTGGTGCATATGATAGCCGGACGCGCATCTACGGTCCGACACTCGGGACGTTCTACCAGCGGGATTTCGCGGGGTACGTCGATGGTACGAGCCTGTACCAGTATGAGGGGGCGCAAGTGCTAACAGTGGTCGACCCCGCCGGCACACAGATCCGTACTGCCGTGATGCCACCGGGGGGTTCGAACAATTGGGGCTATCCGACATTCGGAGGAGGTTATTGGGGCAACCCAGGATGGGGATTAGGCAATGGAGATCCATCAAAGCCTTACCCGGGGCTATTGGACCCACCTATGGAGCCCGGCGGTGGTAGCCCAGGCACGGGATCGGGCCCGCTTTGGCCCAAGATTTGGTGCAAGACCTGCGGTCCATGGATCAGGGACCCGAAGCAGTTCAATAAAGGATCAAGAGTCACGCATTACCAAGGGGACAGCTCTCCCTTCCCAGTGATCGGCAGCAAAACGGGCACGCCCTGTACGTGTTATGGCTGGCTCCGTTATGAGTATTGGACGCGCTGGTGCACGTGGACAATACTAGGACACACCTCCTCCGGATGGGATAACGGCAAGAATTATAAGGGCTTCCCTGATACCACGGGAACGTGGGGGCCGCCGATGCATACGTCCGACGGCGAGGTAGTGTACCATTGTCAGTGCCCAGATCCCCCAGGAATCGACGATCCCCTTCCTCCCCCCTCGTGATGTAATGCCCCTTGCATGTACGTGCTTGAGGAAACTATGTCGCATAATCCAGACCGCTCACGCGTAATTGAGTATTTCTCATTGCCCAATGAGAATCGCGTCAACTGGAAGCCCTGCAAGGCATGGTGCATGTTGGCATTTGATCTGCTCGCGCTTGCGGCTTTCTACATCGCCCAAGTGTTCGCGTTCAGCGCAGTCTTCTTTGGCGCCCTGCAGATATTGAGCCGAATTGGGCTGGCGGATGTCACAGGTATGACCCCGCCCGTCCTTGCGCCAGGAGCTGATATGGCCATGATCTGTCTTCTGCATGGCCTCCTCGCGGCGGTGGCCTTCCTATCGGCAGGCGGTTGGCGGAGTCCGGCAACTCACATATTCGATGGAGTAAAGCCGATCATCCATCGTCTCAGGCTGGCGACACAGGCTACCGGCTTGGTCGCGATTTGCTGGTTTGGCCTGTGTCTGGTCATCTTTTATTATCCGATCTTCCATAGTGATTCTCTAGGTGGCTTGTTCTTCCTTATCTCCTATGCCGGTTCGTTCCTTCCGCTGTTCCTTGTATCGCGGGTGAGTGGAATCAAGGGGACATGATACGGGGACGTAGTGCGCCGGCCAAAGCCGGCGAGGTGCAGTGAATGCAAGAGTCACACAATGAAGGCATAGCGAGCCACATTGGCCCCGAGTCATGGGGAGGCGGCCGTAAGGCCGTTTCCCAAGCGTTGACAGGGGAGTGTATGGACTGGGTATTGAGCCTCGAAAACCGTATTGTTCGGAGTGCCGACGGCTTTACGTCGTTCGGAAGGCAACATCATCCGCTTCGCCAACGCGAGAAGCGGATGAACTCCGCGTGGTCTAAGACCCCAGCTACGTACCGACACACCTCGCGGGAGTGGCATCAAGTCACTCTCTTGGGAGCCAGCAATGGTTCCTTCACGGAAGCCGGGAGATCCCCTGGTTCGACCTCGACGCGAGTCGGGGTCCGCATCGTGAATCCGCAAGGAACAAGACGATGATGCACGAACCGGGGAAGTCGGACAGGTCTAAGTACCCAGGAAGCCTGCGAAGTGAGCCCGAGGACCGGCAGTCTGTCATGGACTATCAGACCTTCTACGAGCAGGTGTATGTCAAATGGCGTTATGCCGACCGGCGCAACGCCGAGGGAAGCGACCTGACCGAGGAGAATGCCGATCCAGCAAAAGGTATGATGGGCGCGGCTACCGCATGCAGAAGGTCATTGCCGGTGGCGATACATTTGACTACTACCAGAACGAGCAGAATCAGGTAATCGAGGTTCGAAGGAACGGCAGCGCCAACGCCTATGAGCAGTATGTCTGGGATCAACGCTACATCGATGCCTCCGTCATGGTCTATCGGGACACGAACACCGATGGCACGGTGGATCAGAAGCTCTACGTCGCGCAGGATGCGAACTTCGATCTTACGGCCACGATCAACGGTAATAGCGGCGCAGTGGTCAACCGTTTTGTCTATACACCGTATGGCGCAAGGAGCGTTTATACAGCGACATGGACTGCGGGTTCAACGGACTTCTGGCTCGGGCATCAGGGTTTGATGCTCGATGCGGAAACGGGGATGTACTACAATCGCGGTCGTCAAGGCTATCACCCCACGCTAGGGACGTTCACGTCCCGTGATTCGCTAGGGTACATCGATGGCTTTTCGTTGATGCAGTATTGCGGCTCGAATCCGACTCGGTGGACCGATCCGCAGGGGACAGCCATGTGGGGCACTCCGGAACGTGTGCACTTTGATCCAGGTATACCGACCTTGGATTCATGCGACGAAGAGGGCAGTACTCGGGATAAGATCCTAGACAAGGGTATGGAATACACATACAAGCGAATAGTGAGTATCGTATGGAAGCCTTGCTGCCGACTCGTTGGTGGTGAGTTCAAGCCAGGCTACACAGTCACGACCACCTATGAGCAGGCGACCTTGCCTGAGCGCACCACACTTTGGGAGACGTGCATATGTGGCAAATGGACAGTAGTTGGCTATGTTACCGACGGGTATGTACAAATTAAGAAGACGAGAACCGTGGAGACGATTCCGTGTTTCACCAAGGAGCCCCCAGCCCTCGCATAGGCCGGCCCAAATTGCGGCCACAAGTGGTGAGTGATCGAGTACCTCATGCCCTCAGTGTAACGAGCGTTATTGGGATTGATACGAAGCGAAAGTCCTCAGTGTCCTGCATATACATCTGAAAGCTAAACTATATGCCAAAGGCAATCCCGTTGCCAGTGCTTCTCGCTCTTCTCGTTGGCGGAGGCTTTCTCGCAGGGCGCAGTTACCTCGCTGCCATCGACGGGATCGCCTTTGCGCGTGGAAATCGCCTGTTCTTTGTCGAAAGCGAGGGAGGTGCTCTAACCTTTGAGGCTACATTCGACACAGCGATAAGGAGCATTTCACAAGGATGGCACATGTACCATCGGCGCCTACCGCAGACTACATTTGTGCCTGCGACGAATCTCTATGACCTGACCTCAACCAAGACCTATGGCTACTACGTCTCCAAGAACGGCGTTCCTGTTGACGTACACGTCCGCGACTACTCCCTGCTGGAAGACGAGAAACCGCGCCGGTTGGCAGGCTTTGCGATGCGTGAAGGTTGGGGCAGCGTGCCGCCAAGTATCAGAAGTGGCCTGCCAGGACAACTGAACCTCGCCCTTGCTCGGGTACGTTTCGCGGCCGTCGTGGTCCCGTGGTGGGCATTGCTCTGTTTGTCTGCAATGCCCCTATGCCTTCGCATCTACGGGATCCTGCGCAGGCGAGAGAGAGTGCGGAAGGGACTATGTCTCCTCTGCGCCTATGATATGCGTGCAACTCCAGATCGGTGTCCGGAATGCGGATGGATGGCCAGTTTGGTCGACGATCAGAAAACAGTGGGACGAGGATCCATCTAGCGAGTACGATCTGGTGAATACGAGGACAACCACACGATGACCCGCATTCCCCTTTCACAATCCTATCTCCAGACCTCCTGGCCCATTGCCGCCTTCAACGTGATGAGCAAGCCCAGCGGCGCTGGCTGCAATCTGGCATGCGAGTATTGTTTCTACCGGCATAACCACGGAAGGCACGAAGGCAAGACAAGCGACGAAGGAAGACGTGATACGGGGACGTAAATAGTATTCCCGATTCCGTTGCTGCAGCATGCCCGATTCGGTACACTCCTACCCATGCCGCGCCAAGCACGCATCGCACCGCCGGGATACTTCTATCACGTCATGAACCGCACCGCCGGACGCTTTATCATGCTCCGAAAAGACCCCGACTTCGCCGCCCTCCGGCACATCCTCCTCCAGGCCCACCAGCGCGAGCCCCTGCCCATCCTCGCTTACTGCCTGATGGGCAACCACTGGCACTTTGTCGTCCGGCCGACCAACAAAGGCCAAATGAGCCGCTTCTTCCGTTGGCTGACCCTCACCCATGCCGTCCGCTGGCGCGTGGCGCACCACAGCGTGGGCTACGGCCACCTCTATCGCGGCCGCTTCAAAGCCTTCCCGGTGCAGTCCGGCCAATCCCTGCGGGAAGTCCTGCGCTACGTCGAACGCAACGCCCTCTCGGCCAAACTCGTAGAACATGCCCAAGACTGGCCCTGGAGCAGCCTCTGGGCCAGACAGCAGGCGGACCCAGAGCTCACGTCCATCCTCAGTCCATGGCCCGCCGGCCGCCCGGCGAACTGGCTCCAGTATGTCAATCAGCCCCTTACCCCACAGGAACTGACCCGCTTGACCACCAGCGAGAACCGCAATCGTCCCTATGGTCAGGACACCTGGGTCAGACAGGTTGTAGGCAAACTGGGCCTGCAGCACACAGTCCGTAACGAGGGAAGACCCGCCGCCGCCGTGCCCAATACGCCCACCAACTCCGCCACCCACGCCCGCGGAAAGGCCCCCTAGCCTTCCCAAGCCGCCCAAAATCGTGAAAGAATTCTGGCCGCGCGCAAGTGCCTGTCATTCCTAAACTTCCATTTTTGGCAGCCGCCCAAACACCCCATATATATGGAGGACCTTCGCGCGCGCGGGTCCGGTTATTTGACAAGTGAATACCTCGACCAGTTGAACGCCCATGGACAGCAGTCCATGGGCAAGGACCGTGAACCAAAGTGGAACAAAAGGAAACGTGTTCCGCCCTGGTCTGTGCGCGCTAACCTGCGCACCTTTGTCTGGGCAGTGATCTAGATCACACGACGCCACGGACTGCGCACACGAACCTGCGCACCTTTGTCCTCGACCGCCGGCGCCGGGAACCAATGACGTCCAGCTAACCTGCGCACCTTTGCCGCATCGGTGATTTGGGTCACGCAATGCCCGAAGATGCGCACTCGAACCTGAGCACCTTGCTCATTGAGGGTTGATCGTTCATTGGACATTGGGATCTGGTCATTGATCATTCCAGCAGGACTTATCCACAATCACCCCGAACCTGCGCATCTGCGCCCCCAATTCAACCATAACCAACTGTCCCGACAGCACTTACCGCATAGGTGGTACTCCCGCAAACAACCTGCGCACCTGCTACTTATCCACAACCTGAAAATGCACACACCGGGAGCAGAACCGTGGGCGCCGGGCGTTCCACCAGAGTCTCGCACGGAAGGAATGTATGGGAAAATCGCCTACTGCTGCTTGATCTTGGCCAAGATCCCGACGGACTCGCTGCCGCCAGGCACGCCCCGCGATATCTCTTTGTCTGACAGATCTACACGCGCTGCCTCTTTTGCTTCCAGAAATGTTCCACGAGGCAGCCGCAATGCCGAATCCTCGGTCTTGATCAGGCTCTCGCTGTTAACCAGGAAAACGAAATCCACCGACGGGCCCGGATCGACGACGATAGGGTCATCCGGCCGGGTCAGCAGCAGCCGTTCACCCTTCTGGTAGCTGCCGATCGGGAAATAATTGACGGAGTCATCCTTCCCTTTCACGACCAGCCGCACCGCCGCCGGCGTAAGCAGCGTGGATCCAGGGAGTGTTACCCGGACCACTACTGGAGTTGTGCCTTCAGATGTTATGGCAACCGAGTGCTCGCCGCGCACCACACCGACTTCGATATCCTCGGGATTATCCAGCACCGACCTTGTCGTGTAGACCTGTGAGACCGTTACTCCGTTGCTGACCGACGAGTACAGGACCGCGCTGCCGTTGAACGGTTGAGCCAGCCGCGTGCCAAACAGTTCCGTGGCATAATCCGGATGCACTTGCGCGAATGACCGGTCACCCGCGAGCGAGCCCCCAGCGCTCAACGATGAGGTTAAACCCAGAACCGCCCCATCGAGCGGCAGGGGGACCATGGATGATGACGAGGCGCTGTCATAGCGGTCGCGCTCCAACTCATCCCACACGCCTATCTTCGTATCGTAAAGCTGCCGGGGCAGGTGCTTGAGCCCGATCTCAGGGCGACTCGCCACCGGAAGCCTCGAGTAGCCCCCAATGCTGGGCCCGAATGGCAGGGTCTGCGCCGCGATCGCCAGCACGCCTACCGTAAAGATCCCCGCCAACAGGCCGAAGACGCCGGCGCCGATCTTGTCCACAAGAACACTGAACCGCACGTTCCCTGTCACCAGTCTATCTGCCAACAATCGCATCAGCACATAAGCCACGGCAAATATCACCACCAGCGCCACCGCGTGGGCTTGCGCCGGCAGAGGCTTCGCCAGCAGCGATTCAGCGACTGGTTCGTGGTAGGCGACGGCAATCAATGCCGCCATGATCGCCAGCACACATGAAATCATGGCGCTGAAAAATCCCTGGATGTATTGGTAGAAGGCAACGGCCGCCACCAGAACCAACATGATCATTCCGAAAACCATGGCTTACTCTCTTGCGTACTGACCCTGGATAGTCCTACTTGCCCGGCTTCTGCGGCCCTTGGCCGCGCCCACCGTGGCTGCCAGACTGAGTTCCTTGCCCAGGCCGTAAGCCCCCACGGGCGGCCTGGCTGCTCGGCGTACCTGAACCCGAGGGCGGGCTGAATGTGCCTGATGCCGAGGAGTGCGGGCCCGTCGCCGGACCCGTCCCAGCCGGCGCAGGCTGGGCGCCGGTGCCTCCGGTTCGAGGATCCTGTTCCTGGCCGCGCATAGCCCGCAACACTTCCTGAATGCTGGTCTCGCCCTTTTCCACCATCTCCAGCGCCTGCTCCTGCAGGAACCGTCCACGCGCCTTCCTGATCAGGCTGCGCAGTTGGTTGGCCGACGCATTGGCCATCACGACCTGCCTTGCCTCATCGTCAATCGCCAGCACCTCATACACGCCGACCCGCCCCTTATATCGCAATTCATTGCAGAACGTGCAGGCGATCGGGTTCCCCTTCTGATCCACCATGGGCTGCGTCCGCGCCTGGAAGAACTGGCCCACCTTTCCATGATCCAGGTTCAACTTCCGCAACGTCTCCGGATCGGGTTGATAGGGCTGCTTGCATGCCGAGCACAGCTTGCGCACCAGCCGGCCACAGATAATCATCCGCAGATGTTTGAGCGCCAGTGCATCATCACCGACAATCGCCCGGAAATCGTTCAGCGCGTCAACCGCACTGCCCGAACGCATGCCGATATACACGCGCTTGCCCGTCTCCGCGAACTCTATGAGTTCCCGAACACTCTTGGGATTCGCCACCCCGGACATCAGCAGCGCATCGGGCTCCTGTGATACCACCCACTTCACCTTCTCCAACTCTTCATTCGGCGTTGCGCTGCGCGGCAATATGTTCTGCGTGATTCCTTCCAGATCGTCCTCTGGATCGCGCTCAATGGAAAGGATGTGCGTCAGGAAGGCGTCATGCCGCCGCAATATCGCATACGCCAGCGAAGTCAGCCCCTGACCCTTTGGCGCAGAGAGCAATATGATGCCGCCGGGCTCCGAAATCGCTGCCCCCAACTGCTCCAACTGCTGGTCCGACATCCCAAGCTTTTCCAGACTGTGATTATGCCGTCCCTGGGTATCCACCATCAGCTTCAGCGATTCACCCGCCGTGCTGCCGGCGGTATGGACCTGGATCTCATGGCGTTTGCCGTCAACGCTTGTCTGGATAATGCCTACCTGTGGTTTGCGTTTCTCCTCCACATCAAGTCGCGCAAGCCGCTTCAGCGATGTAATCGCGCTGGTGGCTCCGGTGCGATTGAACTGGCCGCCGTTATAAACCACCCCATCCACCCAATACTGCGTAAGCATTGCCCCTTCGATCGGTGTCAGTTCCAGCCTGTCCATCCCCCGCCGCAACGGCTCCGTCATCATCAATTGCACAATGTCATAGATCGGCCGCTCGGGGTTATCCTGTTCAGGCTGCTTCCATTGTTTGCCATCTTTAGAGGCCAGACTCACCAGCCCAGGCACTTCATCAAGGCCAACCTTCTTCTTGACTTTCCCGCTTCCAAACAGCTTGATCTCTTTGATCTCTGTCTTCAGATCCTTAAGCCCAACCTGCGCATTGCGCATCCCAATGTATGCCCCAAAGGATCCCAACATCAGCGTCAGGAACACTCCCAGCGCCCACCAGAAGCTGATCGGCATCAGCAGGACCAGCCCCCACGCCAGGATGTGTACCCCCATCATCCCCAGATTAGTTATCTCACGGGGCAGACGAGCAGCCGGCGCATCCTTATCCACCCATGCCAGCAGCCGCCACCATGCCAGGCTCAACACCAGCATCGTCACAACTTTATATATGCTGATGTACCCGCCAACCGGCACAGTTTGCATCAGGACCTGTAAGTCCATCACCACTCCTTCTGATCACACACTATATATCAGGGCCGACAATCCGATTCTCCATTGTAGCCCGCTCTCGCTCTGACGCAAATGGCATGGCAAGGCCTCTATGCGTAATGGGATTGGAGCACCCGACAAGACCGTCCGTCGCCGTGGGGCATGCCCTCAAGAGAGCGCTTGCCGCTATCATGCCATGGCCACGCAGTACTCCAGCAGCACCCGCCATTCCAACTGCTGCAGGACCACCAGCACCTCTGCGAATTCCTCTTCGCCCTCCGGCTTCGCGTGCGCTTCGATCAGGTCAACCAGGTGATCGCTCTGCCAGCCATCTACCGTCAACTTCACCAGTCGGTTATCGGACGGCAGATCATCCAAGACCAGCGATGACTGGCTGGCCAGCGCTTGCAGGACAGGATGGTTCCGACAGCGGGCGTACCAGTATTTGGCGTTGGAGAAATCTCCTCCCCGGCGATGCATGATCGCGTGCCAGAACGCTCCGGTGTCTGTTTCAATACTCTGGGCCAGCTTGTGGGCTTCATCCAGTTCGTCGTTCCAGAGCCAAATGCCGCAAGCGACGCCGCGGAGCATCAGCGCATCGGCCGGCGTCGTGTTGATCAGTTTCGAGTAATCGATGCTTGCCAGCGCCCGGGCGCCCGCCGCACCAGGCGTGCGAACGACGAGTTGCCGGTAGGGCGCCTCAGACAAGGTAAGCAGCCGGAGCGCTGTTTCGCTAAGCTTGGGGGCCATGGGAAGCAATTGTGGGTCCTTTCATCTCGGGCGCCGTTTAGTAGTGGATCGCCCTGCCATCAACGGCGAGAGCCGCTTCTTTCATGGCCTCCGAGAGTGTGGGGTGAGCATGGGCAGAGCGGGCAATATCCTCGGCGGACGCTTTGTACTCCATGGCGATGGCAGCCTCGGCGATCAGGTCGGAGGCGTGGGCGTGAAGGATAACAATGCCCAGGACCAGGTCGGTCTTAGCGTCAGCGATGATCTTTACCATGCCTTCGGATTCATCCATGCACTTGGCCCGGCCATTGGCGCTGAATGGGAATCTGCCGATCCTCACTTCATGCCCCGCCTCTTTGGCGGCTTCTTCACTCAGGCCAACGCAAGCAAGTTCGGGCGCGGTGTAAATGATGTTGGGAATGGCATCGTAGTTCACGTGACCGGCGATGCCGTTCATTTGCTCAACACAGGCAATCGCCTCATCGCTGGCCTTGTGGGCGAGCATGGCACCGCCAATGCAGTCGCCGACGGCATAGATGCCCGGAACGCTGGACTGGTAATGCCCATCGACCTCCACCATTCCGCGGGCGGTGAGTTTGACGCCCACGCTGGGAAGTTGGAGGTCTTCCGTGGCAGGTCGCCGGCCGACGCTGACAAGGATGCGGTCGGTAATCAGAGCAGAAGTGGCGCCGTTCGTTTCGAGCGTGGCTTTGAACTCGGCGCCCTGCTTCACAGCGCCGGTAACCTTGGTGGAGAGATGGAACTTGATGCCCTGCTTTTCCATGGACTTCTGCAGTTGAGTAGCGAGTTCGCGGTCGGCAAAGGGGGCAATGTGGTCGAGAAACTCCACGACTGTGACTTCGCTGCCCAGACGGCTCCACACGGAGCCAAGCTCCAAGCCAATCGCGCCGGCACCGACGACGAGTAGTCGCTTTGGCACTTCCGTGAACGCCAACGCGCCGGTGGAATCTACGATGCGGTCGCCGTCATACTTCAGGTTCGGCAGTTCAACCGGCTTCGACCCGGTGGCAATCAGGATCCTCTTGCCTTCAAGCGTGCGCGATGCGCCCTCGCCGCTCACCTCGACGCGGTTGGCAGCAGTAAAACGGGCCGCGCCTTTTACATGCTCGATTTTGTTCTTCTTCATCAGCGAACCAACGCCACCGGTAAGCTGGCGGACGATCTTGTCTTTGAAGCCCATCAGCGCAGGCAAGTCGACGCTGATATCACCGACTTTGATACCGCGAGCCGCGAAACGATCCTTGGCAAAGTGATACTGGTGGGTGGCATCCAGCAGCGCCTTGGATGGAATGCAGCCGATGTTCAGGCAGGTCCCTCCGAGGAATTGCTTCTCAACAATGGCAACAGTCATGCCTAGCTGCCCAGCACGAATAGCGCCGACGTAACCTGCCGGCCCGGCACCGATGACGACCAGATCGAATGTGTCCATATCAGGACATTGTAGTCTGAAGTTGTGCGGTTCGGCTTGCTATGCGCAAACCTGTAACCCGGCAAGGGGTCTGCGCATCAGTCCATGTGAGTAAAGGAGCGATGATGAGTCAGATCACCCATGTGAGTGCAGAAACATTTGAAGCGGAAGTTCGGAAAAGCGACGTGCCGGTGTTGGTGGATTTTTATGCCGACTGGTGCGCCCCCTGCCGAATGATGGGCCCGATACTGGAAAAGGTGGCCACCCAAATGGCCGGCCGAGCGAAGATCGTGAAAGTGAACGTGGACGAGGAACCGGAATTGGCCTCGATGTTCAAGGTATCGAGTATCCCCGCTCTTGCCGTGCTCTATCGCGGAGAACTGATTAATGCACGGGTGGGCGTGACCCCGGCGGATCAGCTTGTGCAGATTCTGGAGAACGCAGGCCGTGCGGCGGCACCGGCGACGACGGCGAGGAGATAAACGATGTACCTGCGACTGTTTCTTGGAATGGCGGCCGGTGGCGGACTGGGCGCGCTGATGGGCCACTTCGGCCAATGCTCCAGCGGCGCCTGCCCGCTGACGGCGACATGGTGGCGCGGAGCGATCTTCGGCGCGGCCATCGGGGCAATGATCGCAGGAAGCATGGCAACGCCAACGCCGCAGTAACCGTTACTTGGGCGCCCACTTCCTCCAAAGCCTGGGGGCCGCCAATACCTTGATGAACAGGCCGCCCACCACGGAGCGGGCCTGGAACGCCATCTGCCGGCCGTCCGTCGTCTCATACCAATCGGTCATGGGAACCCGCGTCGGCGTCTCGTTCAGCCAGGCGTAGAGCGGCTCGATGAAGTCGCGGAAATCGGCATCGTCGCCGGCCATCGCGGCCGACCAGACAACCCAGTCGATCTTCGTGTACGTCTTGCGGCTGTCCAGCGGCAGGCCGTACTTCTGTTGCATGTTCACATAATAGGCCACTTCCGTCTTCGCGACCGCGGCCGGGAAGAGATCCAAGCCCAGCACCTTGTCCCACACGAGGTTGTACTTCTGGCTCCACGTGCCTGGGCGGTCGAAGGCCAGGCGATAGTGGTCCCCGTCAAAGGCCATCTTCTGCCACTTCTTCGCCATCGACTCGGCGAGCTTGCGATACTGCGCCTGAACCTTCTTCTCCCCCAGCATGCCTGCCAGCTTTGCATACACTGCCAAGGCGACGATTGCCTTGATCGCCAGATTCGTGTTGTGTCCAAGGTGGCCGGCGAAATCGTCGGTACATAGCTGTTCGTCCGGATCGAGTCCTTTCTCCTTGAGATACTCAGCCCACTGTGAGAGCGTACTCCAGTGCTGACGGGCATACTCAGCATTGCCTTGCACATGCGCCAGTGCTCCCACCAGGATCAGCATATTGCCGCATTCTTCCACCGGCATCTGATTGCGCTCGGACAGCTCGCCGCCGCCATAGACCTGCCCATTGGCAAGCGGATACTGGCCCAGATCGTGCGGGGCAAAGGGGAACTTCCATCGCGACATCCCGGCATAATCCAGGATCGGTGTCAACATCCCCTGCAACAGCTTTGGCTGCAGCAGCAGGAACAGCGGCGCCGACGGATAGGTCACATCAACCGTGGCGATACAACCGTTGGAGAAGTTCTCCTTGGAGAAGAACAGCGGCGTGCCGTCGATATCGGCAACCAGTTTGTGCGCAGCAATCGCCTGACGATACGCCAGCGCGCACAGCGCGGCATATTCCTCGCCGCCGGCAGCGGCGAGATCGGCCACCAGCTTCCGATCGAATGCCTCGCAGCGCTTGCGCAAAGCAGGCAGCTCGCGCCAGGCGGTGCTCAACAATTGCCCGAAATCCATGCCATTGCGCCGCCAGTATGCCGGCAGCCTCCGGCGGTGGTACTCGATCGCAAAGATGTCATCGTAGCCGATCATGAACGTCCGGCTGACGGGTTTGCCGCCAACCTGAGCAAAGTCCATTGCGATGGCCAGGGCGGGCCAGCCGTGGGTGACCTGGCGCTGGGCGATGATCGCATCGGAGGTGGGCAGCCGCCCGGTGCGGCAGAAGCCAGTGCGGGCCTCATCGGGAAAAACAACCACCTGTTCGCTGGCCGAGACTTCGGCCGCCAGGTAGAGGTATCCCCATTCGATGCGCAGATTGTCACCCGAGCGAGAGAGCATCTTCTGTTCACTTGCGCCGGCACGTAGCGCACACAGGTCACCCAATTTCAGCCGGGCGGCATCGACCTTCTGGTCGGGCGAATCGACCGTCCATTCGCAGGTCACATCGACGTGGGCTTGCACCTTGTGCGGCCGGGCGTCGCGGCTGCGAACCTCGAGGGTGATGTAGGTAATCGGGCGTGAAAGCAGGTCCAGATCGTCGCAGAGCGATGGCGTGAGGAACGTGAGGGCTAGTTCGACACCCGCGGCGGCAAAGCGGTAGACGGTCCGCGTCGGCCAGACCTCGCGGGCAATCTGCTCCATCGGAGCGGCCGCCGAGTAATTGCCAACAAAGCGATACGCCCTGCCATCGATCCGCAGCATGCCGCACATGCCTTGGCCGGCGCCGGTCCAGTGGCGCGGGAAGCTGTCGGTCAGACGATCGTTGAACGACCAGACGCTGAAATAGGGATCATGCACGATCAGAGGTACTGCAGGCGGACGAAACTCGCCTATCTTTACATCCATGAATAGGTTCCTTTGTTAGTGCGCGGTATCGTCGCTCATGGAGCCAAGTTTTTCCATTTATCTGCGCCTCCCCGCGGCTGGGCGAGAGGGCAGACGGGCGGTCGGCGTTGCCTCAACGGCCAATCTCGAGAGCCGAGCGTTTGGGTATCGTCGACGACAACGAAAAGGCCGCCCATGCCGTGCACCACTGTTTATCTACGGTGCTGTTGCCGTAGGCCTGGTAGGTCCAGAGCAGATTGGGATCCGATGGATCAATGCAGGTTGTGCTGTAGTGGCTCAAATTGATGGCCTCAAGGCCCGCGTATCTGTAGTAGGTGGTTCCCGGCACCGCCAGTATGGGCGCCCGCATAATGTTGGCCGGATCGGTGGCCGCATGCATCATCACATAGACCGACGGGAACTCGGTCTCCGAGGTCCTGGTGCAGCCCACTCCGATGTTGCCCCTGCTGTCCACCGCAAGCGAGCAATGGAGGTAATCGCACTTCGGGTCGTCCACGAAGCCCTCCTGTAGCAGGGCGCCATCGCGTATTCGCAGTTCGTACCAGAGTATCCCCGGACGTGAACTGGCCGTGCGCTTTGCTCCATTGCAGCCGAATACGCTGCCTCTATAGACGAAAGCACTCTCAAGCCGTCTGTTCCCGCCGCCCGCACGCAGTTTTGGCCCAGGCGCCGGCTGGACCGCGCTGTTGGCGGAGGGAGTCTGGTACGTCTTGCTCAATTGAATGGTCTGCACCTCGGAGATGCTCGCCGTCAGCCCCGACCAGGTGAGCTTGTACATGTAAAGCTTGCCACAGGTCCCATCACTGAACTCGTTGACCAAAAGAACTTCCGGCGCGTTCGCCGGCTTGTTGGGATCGAGATCGGTGGCCGGCATGGCTGCAAATCTCAAGTTTGTGAATGTCTGTCCATGGGTCAGGATCGGGCCGCCAGGAGCGATGACATCGCTCTTGGGGATGACATAGCAATTCATCCCGCGTCGCCAGTCGCTGTCGCCGTTGCAGGAGCAGATATAGAGCCCGTTCTTGTCCACGCCCATCTTCATATAGGGATCAATTGGCGGCAGTGGGAGTTTCACTCCCCGCCACTGCTGCGTGGGATCGGACGTTGTGGATACGGCCAGGAAGCAATCCGCGACCGTGGTCCCGGCGGCGCAGGCGAACCATCGCTGGGACAACGGGTCATAGAGAATCCTGGGATCGTTGGGGTCCTTTTGTGGATCCATGGAGTTAGCAGGTTCCACTTTGCGCCAAAACTCTCGCGTCGAAAACCGCTGGCGTTCTCTCCCTGTCGTTTTGTCGTGTACCACAAAGCCGCCTTCATCAAAGTCGACCGCGTCCTTCGGACCAACTGCTCCGGCGACATCAATCGTCTGTTTCCAACCGGGACCTTTGTTGGCCGGGTAGGTGGTGACAACGGTTACATCGGCCGCCAATGTGGGGGCCGCTTGACCCAACATGAGCAGAAGGCTCAGGGCTATCACTTGCCGTTTCATCGAAACCTCGTGTGCTTGACACCGCGGTTGTGTGGTACCAGGCCGTCAACCGAGAGTTGCCAGAATCGGAAAACGAGGCGCAATTCGCATCAAGGGCCCGGCAGTTATAAGGCGGTAGATGAACCCGCCAAGAGTCTTCCTGGCCGTTCGACTCATTCTGATAACGCTACATCAACCGCATCCTCCGATCAATCCTTTCCTAAATCGAGATCACGTCCTGTTTATTATTCTGTCTCAATCCGCGAGGATTCCAGGCCTATTGATCTGCGTTCTGTTCGGTGATCTGATTCAAATCCTGTTTTCCCAGTTCAGGAGCACGCAATGCAGCGACTGACACGAGAGCATCGATTCCGAAACCACGGCGATCTTGGCACGCTCCCCAAGGTGCCCCCTTTGCGCGTCGGCCTGGGAGAACCGTTCATCATCGAGACGGTGGACACCGGCGACATCTACATGACCAGCGAACAGGAGATGGATAAGCCCCAGGGCCCGATGGCGGGCAATCCGTCAACAGGGCCGGTCTGGATCGATGGCATCCGCGCGAGCGAGGTGATCGCTGTCACCATCGAGGAGTTGCGCGTTGTCGGGCACTGCAAAATCGGTATTGGCGATGAGACGCTGTTGCCGCCCGAGGAGGTGATGAAGCGATCTGACTTCGTCCGCATTGCCGATGGCTACGCATATTTCCGCGGCGGCTTCCGAGCCCCGATCCGCCCCATGTTCGGATGTTTCGGCGTCGTCCCAGCCCAGCCCAACTCCCCCGAGCCCTGGCACCATGGCGGGAACCTCGATCTGCCGGATATCTGCGCTGGCAGCACCATCCACCTGCGCGCTCAGCGTGATGGCGGCTGGTTCTGTTGCGGTGATGGCCACGCTTTGCAGGGCGATGGCGAGATCAACTGCTACTCGCTGGAGGTATCGTTGGAGGGCAGACTGCGGATCGAGCGCTCGGAGTATCAGGACCTGCGAACGATCCTGATCGAGCGACCGGACAGGTTCATCACCGTGGCGGTCGAGAGCGCCTTTGGCGATTCGATCCGGATGGCCGAGCAGTCAATGGCCGAATTTCTCGCCGCCCGCAGCGGCGCTGACCTTTTGGATGCGTATCAGGTGGCGAGTCATGTCGGCGATATCCGTGTTGGCCCGTTGTGGCTGGCCGTGCGCGACGGCAAGTGGTCGGGCAGTCTTCCGGTCCCGGCGTGTGTGCAGTTGCCGAAAGAGTGCTTCGGCAGACATGGGTAAGGGCGAATTTGGGGTTCGATCTCTGACCCGTTTTTATTAAGTGCCGTGCCGGAAATTGTTTGACCAGGCGGCTTGTGGAAGATACATTACAGAAAGGTGTTTGGAGCCGAGTCGTGCAGGTCATGGGAGCCGTCAGATAGCATCAAATTGGAGGACCGTGTCATGCCTACGTTCGTGGAACCGCTTGAGTCGCGCGTACTTTTGAGTGGTGGCGCAGTGGCGGAGCCTGCGCCAGCGCCGGATTTCGTTGCTTCACTGAGCGGGAAGTATCCGCCGGTTATCCTGCCGGCCGCGACGGTGAAAACGACAGTGCGCCTGACCAACCAGGGCGGGGCGATGGGCGTGCAGCAAATGGTTCCCGTGGCGGTGTATGTGAGCGCGACGCCGGACCTGGACGCTTCTGCCACGCCGATCTACGAAACGACGGTGAAGGCCAAGCTCAAGACCGGGCAGACCAGAAGCTACAACCTGAAGATGACAGCGCCGGCGAGTCTGCCTGGCGATGGCTATTACTTCATTGTTCAGATCAATGCCCAGGGGACAGTGGTTGAATCGGACCTGAACAACAATGTGGTGGCCGGGAGTTTCCTGTCCAACCCGTTCGGGCATTACTCCGGTACGGTTTCGATTCCGACGATGGGAGACTATCCCATCAGCTTTGATCTTTCACCGGGCATTGGCAGTGCTATCACCAGTTCGATGTTTGGCGGAGGGTCGGACTATTCCGGGATTCTGAACGCTACAGATGTCAGCGCCAGTCTTACCTCCAGCGGCCGCTATCAAGTAAAGGTCAGCGGCACGCTGAATGACACCCCCTACGGCGATGTGCGGTTCAGGGTGAACGCCTCAGGCACCATCCACGGACAGACGATGGATGGGACGATCGGCGTGTCAGCCATGGGTCACAGCATTCGCCTGAGATTCACGGTAACCAAGGATTGGTAGAGGGTGCCTTCTCGTACTGAAGCAGAACGCCATGGACTCTTGAAGGCCATGGCGACGCGCGACGTTCCTATGCTACGGTATACTCGATTTCATCCTCTAGTGTGCTGTGGTTAGACGTCAATACCAGCAAGACTCCGGTATCTTCTTTTGAGACGACTCGATGAGCAATCCCTGTTCGCACATAGACAGCCTTCTTTTCTTTCGCTGTTAACAAGAGGGTCTCCCTGATCTTTGTTCTGGTATCTTCAAGATAGATCTCAAACGCCCCATCTAGAGGAATGAGAATCTCCTGTTTCACCCTGTGGAAATGATTACCAGAAGCGTTGTCCTTTACCAGAAACTCGGAGACGTAGACATATTTGACGGGAAACTTCAGGGGGAATCGCTCATCAAACATCGGTACAAACAACCGACCTTTCTTCGAATCTCTGGGGTTTAGCCAGAATATCGTTGATAATTCAGTCGTCTCTTCTCTGATGGGTTTTGAGTATTGGTCCAATGGATTGATCCTTCTATTCTCGACCATCGACAAACTCCTGCGAAATCAGATCTCTCGGCAGTTTATCAGGAGTTCGCCGTAGTTGTATTGTGTCTGGCGGTATCGCCCATAACGGCCGGCCGTGCGTTATAATGCCATCGAGAGGGAGGTCTGCTGGTGAGATCACTATTCGTTGCCGGGCTTGTTAGCGCGGGAAGTGCCGTTGCCTGCGGCCAAAGTATCCGACCGGTAGAACTTGCGCCGATGCGATGGCTGGAACAGGTAATCCCCGAAGACCTGCCAAAGCTCAACTACCCGGGGTATGCGGATGCATTGGACAAGGCAAAGATGGAGATGCAGTCCGGCCGTTACAAGCTGGCGCTACAAACGCTCTATCTTGCTGAAGGTGTCGACCCGGCAAAGCGCGCGCTGCTGCTGGGCGAGACGCTGTGTCGCACGGGGCGTTTCGCTGAAGCGCAAACGGTCTTGGCCCAGCCTGAGATCGCCAAAGACAGCCGGGCCAAGGGCCTGCTCGCGGATGCCATGGCCGACTCGGGCAAGCGCAAAGAGGCCATTTCCCTACTCCAGTCGGCCATCGTCGCTGAGCCGGGCAACCCCCTTCTGCACTGGTCTCTGGCTCGCACTCTCCGCAGCATGGGTCAACTCGCCCAGGAGAAGGTGGCGCTGCAATGGTTCGCACAACAGGACTATGTACAGGGCTGGCGCAAAGACCGCCTGGCGGCGATCGACTCGAGCGATACGCTTCTGGCGATTGCCGGGGCATTGGATCGGCTTGCGGTGTTGTCCGGTGAGTATCGCACGAACCGCGGACTGCATCAGGATGTGCTGAACATGCTCATCCGGGCATACGATGAGATCGACCGTAAAGATGCCGATGCACATGTCGCGGCCGCCGAGTTCTTCCTGGCACATGGCGACGCGAAAAAGGCGAAACTGGAACTGGCCCGTGCGCTCGAGCTGAACCCATTTCATTTGGATGCGCTGCAGATCGCCGCCGAGCAGTCGCTGCGTGAGCACAATGCCGCACATGTCGACCAGGTGCTAGGAACAATCCGCTCGGTGAATCCCGAGTATCCCGCCATCCGATTGTTCAATGCCGGCGTACTTATGATGCTGCAACAGCGTGAAGAAGCATTGCAGGTGCTGCTGCAGGCGCAGAAAGCGGATCCGGAGGGCGCGCAGGTCATGGCGATGTTGGCCGCCTGTGATGCCATGAGCGCAGAAGAGTCCGATCTGACCAAACGCCTGGCCGAGGCGGATGCGATGATGCCTCTGGAGTCAGTGGCGCAAGTGGCCGCCGCGCAGTCTTTGCTGGCCACTCGGCCTCCGCAGGCGATCCCGCTGCTGCAGCAGGCGATCGCGCGCACACCGCACTGGAATCTGCCGCGGAATCTCCTTGCAGTTGCACTCATGGTCGGCACCGACACCGAGAAAGCCCGGCCGGTACTCGAAGCAGCGTACGACCTCGATCCGTTCAGCGTCGAAATCACCAACTATCTCCGGCTGCTGGATCGGCTGAAGGCGTTCCAGACAAACACGACTGAGCACTTTGCCGTGCGCTTCGATCCGGTGACCGACCCTTTCCTGGCCGATGAGGTGCTCTCCTTCATGGAAGGGAACTACGCAAGCATCTGCGCCCGCTTCAAACATGAGCCGGAGGAACGGACGTTTATCGAACTGATGCCGGAAAACCAGGATTTCTCGGTGCGCGCCACCGGCCGACCGTGGGTTGAGACCTACGCCGTTACCCTGGGCCCGGTTATCACCATCCTCGCTCCACGCACCAGCGGCAAGACCATGGGCCAGTTTGACTGGGGCGATGTGCTTCGCCATGAGTTTGTGCATACAGTGACCCTCTCACAGACCCAGGGGCGAATCCCGCGCTGGTTCACCGAAGGGCTGGCCGTCTCCGAACAGATCTCACCGCTATGGAGCACACGCTATAAGCTGCTTGCCCAGGCGGGCGCCCGCGATCGACTCCTGCCGGTGAATGCCCTGGACCAGGCAATCGTCACCGCCACCAATCCCGAGTTGGGATACTCGCAAGGGTACTGGATTGGCCGGTATGTGGAGGAGAAGAAAGGGCATCAGAAGATTCTCGATATGCTCGACTCCTACCGCGCCGGGTTGTCGACCAATGCGGTCTTCCAGAAGGTGCTGGGAGTCTCAACTCCGGAGTTTGACGTGCAGTTTGCCCAATGGGCGAAGTCCAAGCTCAGGGAACTTAGGCTCGATCCCGTATCACAAAAAGAACTGGCGACCCTGGCAAGGCAAGGCAATGAGCTGATCAAGCAGAAGGACTACAAAGGCGCCTGCGAAGTTTGGGAAAAAGCTTATGTTCTCTGCCCCGTCAATCTTCAGGTGCATCAGCGACTGGCCGGGCTCTACCTGCACAAGGATGTCAACCAGCCCGAGAAGGCTCTGCCCCATCTGCATGCCCTCGATGACGACCAATTGAAGGACAACCGCTATGCGATCCGCCTGACCAAGCTGTATCTGCAGCTTGGCAAGCCCAAGGAGGCTCTTGCCAGCGCACAGCGGGCGTGTCGGGTACACCCGTACGATGCCGATGCGCGACAACTGCTGATCCAGGCGCTCACGCAAACCGGCGCGAAAGATGAGGTGGCAAAACAGGAGAAGATCGTCGCGTGGCTCAAAGACCTGGCACGAAAACCCGCTGCCGCCCCGGACGCGGATGCGCCAAGTGAATGATCTGCTACTTTACGATCTTCAGAATCCGCTTGAAGTCGTCGGTACCCGCCTGACCGAGAAGCTCAAAGAGCACGCTCTCTGTGGTGGTAATCACCGCGCCGGCCTGCCGCATGCGATGGAGAGCCATCTCACAATCGAATGGCCGACGGCTGGCGATCGCATCGGCGCAGACCCAGACGTCCGTCTCATCGCGAAGCAAGTCCAGGACTGTCTGCTGCACGCAAACGTGGGCTTCGGTGCCGGTGATGATCAACTGGTCGCGGCCTCGCGCGGCAATCGCATCGCGCACGCTCTGCACGCAGCCGCTGAACAGGAGTTTTTCAATGGGAGCCTCGGTACCGAGTAGCACTCTGACACTTTGGCAGGTTGGCCCAAGGCCGGCAGGGTATTGCTCCGTGGCGATGACCGGCACGCCAAGCGCCTGGCATCCACGGATCAGCTTCACTGCCGCAGCGACGCAGGCATCGGCCTCATGCACCGCGGGGAGTAGTTTCTCCTGCAGATCGATAACAAATAGCAGTGCCCGTTCGCGACTGAGTCTGGCCAGCGGATTTGCCATAGAGGGCCCTTTCACAACCAATAGATCAGGTGAGCATTTGAACCTCACCGGCCAATCAGTACAATCCGCCTGCGATTTTGAATGGCCGAGGGCCTGGTGGCGCCTTGGCATGCAAAACGAGGAGAACCAGGTAACGGTATGCCCAAGATTCACCCAACCGCCATCGTCGATCCGATGGTGGAGCTGGCCGACGATGTTCAAGTCGGCGCGTTTTGCATCATCCGCGGCCTGGTAAAAATCGGCGCCGGGACGATTGTCCAGGATCGCACGCATATTCAGGGCGATACGGTCATCGGCAAGAACTGCAATCTCGGCCCCATGGCGATGGTAGGGCTTGATCCGCAGCACATGCGCTATAAGGGTGAGCGTACCCGCCTGGTCATCGGCGATGGGGTGGTTATCCGTGAGATGGCCAGCGTTACTCGGGCGTACCTGAGCGGTCCGGAAGACTGCACCAGAGTTGGCGACCGATGCTACATGATGAGCTATTCGCATATCGGCCATGACTCGCGCGTGGGCAATGATGTGATTATCTCCAGTTCGGTGCTGCTGGCCGGGCATTGCACGGTAGGCGACAGGGTATTCATCGGCGGCGGCGCGGGAATCCACCAGTTCTGCCGGATTGGCCGGCTGGCGATCATCGCCGGCAATGAATCCATCAGCCGCGACGTTCCGCCCTTTGCGGCCGCCCGCTATGGCGGGCTCAAGGCGTATAACGCGATCGGCTGCCGCCGCGCGGGAATCACGCAGCAGGCGATCCATGCGATCCGGGCAGCCTTCTTTTGTATCCACCATAACCGTTCGGTGGCGAATGTGGTGGCGGCCATCCGGGAACAGGTATGCGAGACGCCCGAGGTGCGCGAGCTTCTGGAATTCCTGACCCATACCAAGCGCGGCATCCATCCCAGCGTCCATTTCCGCCGCCTGATCGACGATGAATGAAGAAGACAGGATGATTGAGAAAAGCTTTCTCATCCAGAAGTATGCCCGGTTGGGATTTGGTTCAGTGCACCTGATCGGCTACAGCGTGGCCGGCGAAGAGAGCGTGGTGCAGGTGCCGGAGCTGAACGTCTGCTTTGACATCGGCCGCTGCCCCTATTTTGCGCTCACCAGCGATTACGTGTGCCTGACCCACGGACACATGGATCACCTTGCTGGTCTGCCCTACTACCTTTCGCAGCGGGCATTTCAGGGAATGAAGGCCGGCACGGTCGTTGTGCCGCGCGAAACAGAACGCGGCATCGATGGCATGCTGCGCTGCTGGCGCGAGGTGGAGCGCCAGGGGACACCATATCAGCTCGTCGGTATGAGCCCCGAAGAACTCTGGGAAATCCGCAAGGACTTCGGTATCCGCGCGGTGGCAACCCACCACGGCGGCCCGAGCCTGGGATATGTCCTGATCAGCATCCGCGAAAAGCTCAAGCCCGAGTATATGGGCAAGGTCTCGCACGAACTGGCACAACTGCGCAAAGAGGGCGTGCAGATCCAGTACCGGATCGAGGTGCCACTGGTCGCCTATCTGGGCGACACCTGCACTGGCTCCGTGTTCGATCATCCCGACGTGCAGAACGCCGAGATCCTGATAACCGAAGTGACGTTCTTCGAGCCCGGCCACCACACTAAAGCCAAGGCCGGTAAGCACCTGCATCTGGAGCACTTTGCCCAGATCGTGCCCAAGCTCAAGAATAAGCACATCGTCGTAAGCCATGTCTCGCGTCGCATCGGCATCCGCAAGGCCAAGGCCCTGATGCGCAAGAAGTTAGGTGATGAGCAGATGGAGCGCATCACTTTCCTGATGGATTTTGAGGGCTCGACCGACGCCGGGGATGTTGAATCGACTGTCCCACCCTCTGAGAACGAGTAGCATCGCCCGCCAAATTGTCGGCGCGTTCCCACGGAACCTTCGGACCTCTCGCGCATCTGAAGTGATACCAAGGAGAACCTGATGCAACGTCTTGCACGCTACGCCGCGCCGGCGGCTTTGGTCCTGTGCCTGCTGCCGTCGGCCGTCTTCGCAAGAATCAAGCTGATCACCCTGCCCGTTCGCGAGCGGGTCGAGATCCAACTCGACAATCCTGATGCCACACTGGTGGAGGAAGAGCGAGTGGTGCCACTGGTCAAGGGCGAAAACCAGGTGGACTTTTCATGGGCCAATACCAACATCGACCCGGGCACGATCGTCTTCCGCGTAATCGGCCCGGGCGAAGGCAAAGCCGTTGACGCAAAAGTGTTGTCGGTGAGTTATCCGCCCGGCGAGGCGGCCCTGGTCTGGACGGTGGCGGCCACCGACTCGGGTTCTGCGCGGGTACGGATCAGCTATCTGCTGGGCAACCTGAACAAGAGTTTCGCGTATCGCGCCACCGCGTCGAATGATGAGACAACGCTGGACCTTTCGCAGTACATGCGTCTGCAGAACCTGGCGAACGAGGAATATGGAAGCACCGAACTCTGGGCCGGCTTCGGAAAGGAATTCCTCAAGCCCATCGGCATCAATGAGACCAAAGAGATGCTGATGAACCGTTTCGCGCAGGTGCCGATCCGGAAGACGTACACCTGCAACCCGCAGGAGTTCGATTATCTCGACCGCGGCCAGAACAAGCTGCGCGTGCCCATGCACTACGTGATCAAGAACGACAAAGCGAGCAAGCTTGGGGCGGCATCGCTGCCGGCTGGCAAGGTTCGCATCTTCATCCAGGGCGCGGGAGCGAACGCCGAATCGGCTACCGCGTTCCTTGGTGAAGACTGGGGGAAGTTCACGCCGATCGATGATGAGATGCGCCTCTACCTGGGCGTGGCCCAGGACATCGTCGTCCAGCGCACGATCGAGAGGCGCGACCAGACGCGTGTGGCCGGCAACCTGTACAACCGCGAGATCATCATCAAGTACGAGGTTGAGAACTTCAAACCGCAGCCGGTCACGCTGGATGTGGCGGAGAGCATCAGCTTTGTGCGCAATGAGATCTTCGGCGACAACGGACGGGAGATCCAGTGGGAACTGGGTCCGCAGACCACCTTCCAGGGCGGTCCGGACGCAGAGAAGAGCTCGATCGACAAGGTGCTCTTCCATGCCCCGCTGCCTGCCAAGAGCGCTGACGGCAAAGCGATCAAGACCATCCTCAAGCTCCATCTGATCCTGAAGAACGAGTGGTGATGATCATGAAATATCTGACTCTCATTTGTGCACTGGCCATCGCGGCGACGACGCTGCTGGCAAAGAACATCGACCTTTCGACAGTTCCGAACCGCAGCACGGTTCAGCTCACGATCTATAACAGCGATGACCTGACGCTGGTGCGCGAGACGCGCACGGTCACGTTCAAGAAGGGCGTCAACCCGCTGCAGTTTTCATGGGCCAACACGCTGATCGACCCCACCAGCGTGGAGCTGAAGTTCCTCACCGCGCCGGACAAGCTCGACGTGCTTGACACCACCTTCCCCCATGACAAGCCACAGATGCTCTACTGGAACGTACAGAGCGACATCGATGGGGAGGCGACCATCCAAATCACCTACTTCACCAGCGGAATCACCTGGTCGGCCGATTACCTCTGCATCGCCGACCAAGATGAGGCCAAAATGGGCCTTGAGGGATTTGTCCGCGTCTCCAACAACTCAGGAGAGGACTACGAGAACGCCCAGGTGCGCCTGGTGGTGGGCAAGATCAACCTGGTGGAGAAGATCGCGCAACTCGCTCAGGTGCCGATGAATCAGGTCAAGGATTTGCGCGATGAAGATCGCCAGCAGCTCAAGAACAAGGCCATGCTCAGAATGGTGGAGCGCGCCGCCGGCATGGGCGGAGCAATGGCCGCACCGGCGACCGCCGCCGAGAAAGAGATCGTCAAAGAAGGCCTGAGCGAGTACTTCCTCTACACCATCGAAGGCACCGAAACCATCCGGCACGGCTGGTCTAAGCGCATGCGTTCCTTCGAGGGGCAGACCGTGCCGCTGCGCGTGCAATATCGCTATCGCCCGGCCGAACACGGTGACCACCTCGTGCGGATGTATCTGCTGGCCAACGACAAGGAATCAAAGCTCGGCACCACCCCACTGCCCGATGGCATTGTCCGCGTCTTTCGGCAGAGCGAGCGTGCTGGCCTTTCCTATCTCACCCAGCAGCAAATCAAATACATCCCCATTGGCGACAAGATCGAGCTGAACCTCGGGCCAGACCCCAACGTGATCTTCGAACTGGTCAAGCTGCGCACCAGCCGCAGCGACATCTGGATGCAAGTCAACGGCATGAACGTCTTCCGCCGCGTGGACGATGGCGCCGCCCAGATCGAGGTGAACTCAACCGTCGCCGGCTGGGATGACCACGGCATCTACACGCAGCGCATCCGCAACTACACGGCCAAGCCGATTGACGTGGAAGTCCGCCGCAGCTTTGACGGCCACATTGTCTTCCGCTCGTCCCTGAAGCCCACGCTCTTCGACTACCGCACCGTCCAGTTCCAAACTCAGATCGCGCCCGCCGCCAAAGCGAATCTGCTTTTTGAACTCGTCCAGCATCAGGGACACAACGCCAAGCAGAACAACATCACGCTGGAGGAAACACAAATAGGCCAGTAGCATGGAATGAAGGAGGCCAGACCCATGAAGAGCCCACTGATCCCCTCGCGCGTGGCACCGATTCGGATCAGTCCCAATGGGCGGTACTTCGTCGACCGGTCTGGTTCTCCCTGGTTCTGGCTCGGCGACACGCAGTGGCACCTGTTCCGCTCGTTCAAGCTCGAAGATGTTCAGGCCATTATTCAGAACCGCAAAGCCAAGGGATTTGGTGCATTGCTAATCATGCTCATGGGCTACGAGGGCGACCCAGTGGCAAACGTGCACGGAGATCTGCCATGGATCGATAACGACCCATCCCGGCCCAATGAGCGATACTTCGAGCACGTTGATGCCGCGATGCGAATTGCCTGCGAGTTGGACATGATTCAGGTGCTGGGCGTCTACCACAAAAGCCAGGCGCGTTACCACACTCCCGGGAAAGCCGAAGCTTTGGCCACGTGGATCGCGCGCCGCTATCGCGATGTGCCGCAGATCATCTGGTCGATGTATCCCGAAGCGCGGAACCAGTACGCCCCGGTCGTCCAAGCCATTGCCAGAGGCCTGCAGCACGGCGATGGCGGCGCCCACATGATCAGCGTACACCCTGATCCATCGCCGCAATCGTCCAGTTTCCTGCACGATCAGCCGTGGCTCGCGTTCAACATGCTGCAAACGTGCATTGATATCGAACTGATCCAGCCCATGGTGGCCGCCGACTATGGCATGACTCCAATCAAACCCGTCGTGATGGCCGAGGGCGGCTATGAAGGAGTCGAGTTCAACCGGCCGTTCACGCCCCTGGACATCCGCAGGCAAGCCTGGTGGACGCATCTCGCGGGCGGGCACCACGTCTATGGACACAACGACCACTACCGCCTGCTGCATCAATGGCGCGAGTGGATCGACGCGCCGGGGTCTCTCCATCTGCGTACTTTTAGGGACATAGCCACATCGCTCAAGGCATGGTGGAACCTCATCCCCGACCAGTCGATCATCGCCAGCAGTGCCGACGTCGGCGCCGACCTGACGGTCGCCGCGAGATCGCAGGCGAGCGACTGGGCCCTGGTCTACTTCGCCTCACCTGGCAGCAGAACGATCCGCATGGACCGCATCCGATCTGCCGACACGATCGTCACATCGTGGATTCATCCGATTACGGGCGACCGCAGCATGGCCGGCGAATTCCCCTATACCAAGCCGGTCGAGTTCACGCCCCCACAGAGCTGGGAAGATGCGCTGCTGCTCATGGAAGGCAAAACATGATTGAGGCACGGGCTGAAGCTGTTGGCTAATACTGGATCACCGAGTGCACGGGATACGGAGCCAGCTTCGCCTTCCCGCCCAGACCCAACAGCTCGATCAGTACGGTCAAGCCGATGATCTCACCGCCGAGTTGTTCCACCATCTGGGCACAGGCTTTGAGCGTGCCGCCGGTCGCCAGCAGGTCATCGATCAGGACCACCCGCGCGCCCTTAAGGATTGCATCGGAGTGCATATAGAGAGCATCCGTCCCGTACTCCAGTTCATAGCTGCAATGCAGCGTCTTGCTGGGCAACTTCCCTTTCTTCCGTACCGGCACGAAGCCGGCCGACAGGGCGCACGCCACCGCAGTGCCAAAGATGAAGCCGCGGCTCTCGGCGCCGACGACTACATCCACCCGCTGACCGCGGTAGCGGTTCGCCATCAGCTCAATGGACAGCGCCAATGCCGCCGGGTCTGCCAGCAGCGGCGTAATGTCGCGGAATAGGATGCCCTTCTTTGGAAAATCCGGGATTTCGCGGATGCGTGCCTTGAGTATGTCAACCATGGCATAGCAAAGTAGAGCAGAGCACGCTCTGCTGCAAGGATATTCATGGCCGGAACGTCACCCGCGCTCGCGTCAGAACTTCCACTCCAGGCGGATGCCCGCGCTGGCTTCTGGGGTAGCGAGGCCCGTTTCTGGACCCACTCCTCGTACAGTACCGCGCGAGCCGTCGCCCATCGCGCGAAGGTAGTACACCGACAGGTCCAGCCCGCGCCCCAAGCGCACACTATGGCTGATAGACCACGCCGCATCGGTGCCCACACCCAGCCCCAGCCCGCTTCCCAACTGGTACTCCACGCGGTCACCCTGGGTATAGACCGGTTCATAGATGAACCCGCCCAACTCATCCGACGAACGCGGTGGGCGCAGCACACGTGCATCCAGCGAAATCGGCTGCTCCAGGTTCACGATCATCTCTTGCGGAGCAGGCTCTTTGAGATCCACTGCAGCGGCTGACTGATCAACATGCCTCTGCACGGTGGGCAGCGGCGAGAGCGTCAACTCATCCTGCCATGGCGGCAGTGCCTCAGCGGCAAGAGCAGTACTCGCCAGACTCAACACCAATACTGTCAATCGAACCATGGTATCTTCCCCATAGATCTTACGTCCAATGGCAGGCCGGGTTCCCGATTGCCCATTGCAGATCAGGCTATTGCACTTCCAAGTATGTGAGTGTATGCTCACATAATCTATGATAGACCAGCACACTTGGGACCTCTATGACCGGCAGGCCGATGTGCTCAAGGCACTGGCCCACCCGATCCGCGTCGCCATCGTGCACATGCTTCAGGATGGCGAGCGCTGCGTTTGCCAGATCATCCCGGAGATCGACTGCGACCGCACCAATATTTCCAAGCACCTCGCCATTATGACTCGCGCCGGCGTTTTGCGTTCGCGCAAGGATGGCCTGAAGGTTTATTACAGCTTGCGTACGCCCTGCGTCGCCAATTTCCTTTCCTGTGCGGCCAGCACACTCAAAAACAAGGCGGCCGAGGACGCTAAGGCCCTCGCCCGTATTTAGACACTCAACACAGGAGAACGTATGGCCTCTTGCATCTGCAATTGCGACACCGTCAAAAAGAATGTCCTGATCTACTCCTGCTCGGGGGCGGCCAATGTAGCCGAGATCTCCGATCGCGTCGCCCGGCGCCTGACCAAAGAAGGCGCGGGCGCCATGTTCTGCCTCGCCGGCCTGGGCGCAGAACTACCGAACATGGTCGAGACCGCCAGGAAAGCGGATTTCAGCCTCGTACTCGACGGCTGTCCGGTCGATTGCGCCCGCAAGATCGTCGAGAAGGTGAAACTCGCCAACGCCAGAGTAATCCGCATCACCGACCTCGGGATCACCAAGGCCAAGGGTGTGCCTGTCACGGACGAGCAGGTCGAGAAGGTCTACCAGGAAGCCAAACGCATCCTGGCGACCGCCTGATTGAATCCGATCCACAACCGATCAAGGAGCTAACAACCATGAAAACGATTCAGGTACTGGGGACAGGCTGCCCCAGGTGCATGCAGCTTCACGACAACGCAAAGAACGCGGCCGAGCAACTGCAGGTTCCTTACACGATCGAGAAAGTTACTGATCTGCAGAAGATCATGATGATGGGCGTGATGAGCACGCCCGCACTTGCGGTGGATGGCAAGGTCGTCGTCTCTGGCCGGGTGCCGGATGTTGAGGCAATCAAGATGATGCTCCGATAGGCGCCGCCAAACGCGCGCCCAATCACCCATGACCACGACCCCAGACATAACCTGCGCCCAGCCGTCTGCCCCGCATGGCCGGCGGATGGCCAGCCCATGGCTTATGCTCACACTGGCGATTCCGGCATGGGTCGCCGTCTACAGCGTTCTGCCGCGGCTTTCGCGGCTGATCACCTACCACCTGCTGGGCATCGGCGAAGGGACGCACCTGGGCAGTTCGGTTGAGTTCTTCTTTTATGACGTGCCTAAGGTGCTGATGCTCCTGACGGCGGTGGTGTTTGTCGTCGGCGTCATCCGCACGTTCTTCACGCCCGAGCGGACACGGAAGATCCTGGCCGGCAAACGCGAGTCTGTCGGCAACGTCATGGCCGCCCTGCTCGGCGTCGTCACGCCCTTCTGTTCCTGCTCGGCCGTTCCGCTGTTTATCGGATTCGTCACAGCCGGCGTGCCGCTGGGTGTAACCTTCTCGTTCCTGATCGCAGCCCCGATGATCAATGAGGTGGCACTGGGGCTGCTGCTGGCAATGTTCGGCTGGAAGATCGCGGCCATCTACGCTGGCACCGGCCTCGCCGTCGCCATCGTTGCCGGCTGGATCATCGGCCGCCTCAATATGACCCGCCATGTAGAGGACTGGGTCTATCAGATCCCCGTCAGCGATAGTCAGACGCAAGAACGTCGACCATTTGCCGATCGTCTGGGCGACGGCGGGACGGCAGTGAAAGACATTGTTGGCAAAGTCTGGCTCTACGTCCTTCTGGGTATCGCCGTTGGAGCGGGTATCCATGGCTATGTGCCGGAGACTTTCATGGCCTCCATCATGGGCAAGAGCGCCTGGTGGAGCGTCCCGCTGGCGGTGCTGATCGGCGTCCCTATGTACTCGAACGCGGCCGGAATCATCCCGGTCGTGCAGGCGCTGCTGGGCAAGGGCGCTGCCCTGGGAACCGTGCTGGCCTTTATGATGTCCGTGATCGCCCTCTCGCTTCCCGAGGCAGTCATCCTCCGCAAAGTGCTCAAGCCACGGCTCATCGCCACGTTCTTTGGCATCGTGGCAACGGGGATTCTGCTCGTCGGCTATCTGTTCAATCTGATTCTGTGAGTTGACAAGGAGTGACGGAAATGAACCAGTTCGGACGTATTGCGATTGTGGTTCTGCTCGCCGCGGGCATGGCTGGCGTGGTTTTGATGAAGCGCAGCGCTGTGCCGGCCCCGAAAGATGGACTGACATCCACGCCCGCAGTGGCGCAAGACCGCCCGGCAAACATGAACTTGCCACGTATTCTGGATTTGGGAGCCACGCAGTGCATCCCCTGCAAGATGATGGCCCCAATCCTGGAGGAGCTGAAGAAGGAGTACGCCGGGAAAATGCAGGTGGACTTCATCGATGTCTGGAAAGACCCGACGGCCGGTGAAAAGTACGCCATCGAGGGCATCCCCACGCAGATTTTCTTCGATGCCTCAGGCAAGGAGTTGTTCCGCCATGGGGGCTTCATGCCCAAAGATGACATCCTCGCCAAATGCAGGGAACTAGTGCTTCGTCACCCTTGAGATTTCGGATAGGATGATGGCGTCAACCAAGGAGGGTTGTGCCATTATGCAAAAGAAGTACATCGTTCGCCTCACGGATGAGGAACGGGAGACACTGCAGCGGATT